>OGHJ01000020.1_pt1 | contig 239013 bp, 184 predicted proteins | sample 1571351 | NCBI WGS metagenome assembly OGHJ01 (sample SAMEA2582037, study PRJEB24529) | metagenome | biome: Human gut stool | place: China | collected 2011 | reverse complement strand
GTGGAGACGGCGGTGCCCAACGTGGTGGGCTCCAGTGTGAACGCCGCCGCCGGCAAGCTGCGCGAATCGGGCTCAAAGGGGAGCATCGAGCGCGCCACAGGCGATACCGTCCTGTATCAGTACCCGGCGGCGGGCACCATCGTGCCGCGCCAGTCCACGATCATCCTGTATTCGGAGGACCGCTCCGAGAGCGGCGGCGACCTTGTCACGGTGCCGAACCTGACGGATATGAGCTACGACGCGGCGTGCGCCACGCTGAAATCGCTGGGCCTGAACGTCAGCGAAAAGGGCGTGACGGGCGGCGGCAAGACCATCGTGGTCACAGAGCAGGACATCGCGGCCGATACGCAGGTGGAGATCGGGTCTGTCATCGAGGTGACGTTCCACGATACCACCGTTCTGGATTAACAGGCCGCGTCAGGGCGGCGGGCCGCGCGGCGCGGCACGAAAGGGGAGTGCATCCATGGAGTTACAGGTATTGTTCAGCGGCGTGCCGTATACCGGCACACTGCCGCAGGGCGAGGCGTTGCTCGTCACGCAGGATTCCCGCCGGGCCTGCCCGGGCGCGGTGTTCGTGTGCGCCAGGGGCATGACGACCGACGGGCACGACCACGCGCGCAAGGCGCTGGAGGCGGGCGCCGTGTGCATCGTCACCGAGCGTCCGCTGGGCCTGCCCGGCGAGGTGCAGGTGGCCTCCGGCCGCAAGGCATACGCGCAGCTGTGCCAGAATTTTTTCGGCCGTCCCGCCGAAAAGCTGCGGCTGGTGGCCGTCACGGGCACCAACGGAAAAACCACCGTCACCACGCTCATCAAGCAGACGCTGGAGCAGGCGGGCTGCAAAGCGGGGCTCATTGGCACCATCCACACCGAGATCGACGCCATGGACGTGCCCGCAAAATATACCACGCCCGAGCCGTGGGACCTGAACGCGCTGTTCAGCCGCATGGTGCTGGCGGGCTGCACGTTCGCGGTAATGGAAGCCAGCAGCCAGGCGCTGGACCAGCTGCGGCTGTGGGGCCTTACCTTTGAGGTGGGCGTGTTCACGAACCTGACGCAGGATCATCTGGATTATCACAAGAGCATGGAAAGCTACTTCCAGGTCAAGGCCCGCCTGTTCCTGGAGCTGCCCCGGCCCGACAAGGCCATGGCTGTCAACGCCGATGACCCCTGGGGCCGCCGCCTGCTGGAACTGTGCCCCACGGCGCTTTCCTTTGGCTTGCAGAAAGGCGCGCTGAACAAGCGTCACCTCTGGGGTGAGCTGCTTTCTGCCGGAACGGAGGGCTGCCACATGCGCATGCATCTTGAGGGCAGCAAGTGGGAACTTCGCTCGCCGTTGGTGGGCGCGTTCAACGCCTCCAATCTGCTGGCCGTGCAGGCTGTTGCCCTTGAAATGGGCATAGAGCCAGATGCTTTCAAATCTCTTGAAAGTTTTACGGGCGTGAGCGGGCGGCTTGAACGTGTGGAAAATCCCCAAGGATTAAATGTATTTGTCGACTATGCCCACACGCCGGACGCGCTGGAAAACGTTTTGCAGGCCCTGCGGGGGGCTGGATTCAAACGCGTTGTTACTGTATTTGGCTGCGGCGGCAATCGTGACCGCACCAAGCGCCCCCTCATGGGCGAGGCTGTTGCCCGCTGGTCTGACGTGGCAGTGCTGACCTCTGACAACCCGCGTTTTGAAGAGCCGGAAGCCATTTTGCAGGATGTTCTGCCTGGTTTGAAATCCGCCCGCGAAGTTGTGGTTGAGGTTGACCGCCGCGCCGCTACCATCAAGGCGCTGAAAATGCTCGGCAAGGACGATGCATTGCTTATTGCAGGCAAAGGCCATGAGGATTATCAGATCATCCAGGGTGTCAAACACCACTATAGCGACCAGGAAGTAGTTAGGGAGTTTCTTCATTGCGACTGACCTACAATGAAATAGCGGCCCGTCTGGGCCTGAGCGCCCTTGAGAGCGACATTGCGCTGACCGCCACAGTGACGGACAGCCGCGAGGCCGCGCCCGGGGCTCTCTTTGTCTGCATCCCCGGCAGCAGGGTGGACGGGCATGACTATGTGCCTGCCGCCGTGGAGCTTGGGGCTTCTGCCGTGCTGGCCTCCCGGGCGCTGCCCGATGCGGGTGTGCCCGTGCTGGTTGTGGAAGATACGGTCAAGGCCCTTGGCAGCATAGCCGCCATGTGGCGCGACAAAACAACCGCTAAAGTTGTGGGCGTTACGGGCACTGCGGGCAAGACAACCCTTAAGGAAGTGTTGGCTCAGGTGCTTTCCGTGCGAGGCAAGACCGCCAAGAACGCCCTGAACAACAACAACCAGATAGGCATGCCCCGCGCCATGCTCGCCACTGACGGCGATGAAGATTTTTGGGTCATGGAGGCTGGCATCAGCCATGAGGGCGACATGGAAGAACTGTCGTCTGTCATGCGCCCTGACATTGGACTTATTCTCAACGTCGGCGCCGGGCATACAGAAGGCCTTGGCAGCAAGGGCGTAGCCTGGCACAAATCGCGCCTGCTCACAAATCTTGCCCCCAAGGGCATCGGCCTTGTGTGCGCCGATTATCCCGAACTTGTGCGCGAGGCCAGAGCCACCGGCGCGGAACTGCATTTTTTCAGCGCCGCAGGCAGGGCTGTGGAATACCGCGCCTCTTACGCAGGGCCAGCGCCCGCACAGGCCGACAGCCGCGATGATGCCGCAACGGGCGTTGACGCGCCGGACGACAGGCGCGGCCTGTACCACCTCTGGCTTGACGGCGCGCGTTGCGACGTTACCGCTCCTTTCAGGGGAGAGTACGGCGCGGAAAATGTTATAGCCGTTGCCGCCGCCGCCCATCTGCTGGGCTTGAGCACTGCGGAAATTGCTCAGGGGCTGGCTCAGAGCGAGCTGCCCGTGCAGCGGTTCAACCAGGCGCGCGTGGGCAAATGGCTGCTTATTGACGATACCTATAATGCCAATCCGCTTTCCATGCGTCGCATGCTTGATGCTGCGGCAGAGCGCGCCGCTGGCAGGCTTTTTGTGCCTGTGCTCGGCGAAATGCTCGAGCTTGGGCCGCAGGCCGAGGCAGAGCACGAGGCCCTTGGCAAACACCTGGCTGAACTTAAACCTGCGGCAGTATTCTGGAAAGGCGGCCATGGCGAAAATATCCGCGCCGGGCTGACCTGTGGGGGCTATACAGGGCCGTGGTTCGAGGTGTATGACGCTGCGGCCTTTGCTGCTGCATGGGGCGAATTGACGGGCAATGCCTTTGCCGAAAACAAAACCGGCGGCGTGGCCCTGTTCAAGGGATCACGCGGCAACAGGCTGGAATGCCTGCTCCAGACTCTCACAGAGCCGGAGGCCGTGCGGGGCTGAGGGCCAAGATCAAAAACGCCGCCTGCTGGAGCGTTGCATACTTGAAACGGGCGTTGGCGGATTATTCCGCTTAAGCCAGATTTCATGGTTTAACTGCTTTAAAGAACGGGCATAACGGTCTGCACACGACCAAAAGAACGGATTACGCTGCATGTTCTATAATCTTTTTGTCCCCCTTGCGTCCGAATGGACGGTATTCAACGTTTTTCGGTACATTAGCTTCCGCTCGTTGGCTGCGCTCATCACTGCTCTTGTGCTTTCTATTCTCATTGGTCCCCGTTTTATCGGCTGGCTCCGCAGCCTCAAATGCGGCCAGTATATTCATGAAGACGTTGCCGCCCACGCCTGCAAGGCCGGCACCCCCACCATGGGCGGTCTGCTCATGCTGTTTGCGCTCACCGTTAGCCTGCTGTTGTGGTCTGATTTGACAAATCCCTATATCTGGCAGGCTTTTCTTGTTTTTGCAGGTTTCGGAGCCGTTGGCTTCTGGGACGACATCACCAAGTTGCGTCACCACAAAAACAAGGGGATTTCCGGCAGGTCCAAAATGGCGGGGCAACTTGTCGTTGCCTGCGCGGCAATGGTACTGCTCTATATCAATCCCGATTACAGCAGCAAGCTGACCATTCCTTTTCTGAAAGAAGTTACCTTTGATCTGGGCTGGTTTTATCTGCCCTTTGGCGTGTTTGTCATGGTGGCCTCTTCCAACGCCGTCAATCTGACGGATGGACTGGACGGTCTTGCCATCGGGCCTTCCATTGTGGCTTGCCTTGTTTTTTCCATCTTCATCTATATCACGGGCAACGCCCGCTTTGCCGGATATCTGCTGCTGCCCTACATGCCCGGCGTGGGCGAGGTCACAGTGTTCTGCGCGGCGCTTGTGGGCGCGGGCCTTGGTTTTTTGTGGTTCAACGCCTATCCAGCCCAGGTATTCATGGGCGATGTGGGTTCGCTTTCGCTTGGCGGCGTGCTGGGCTATCTGGCCCTGCTGTGCAAGCAGGAACTTGTTCTTTCAGTGGTGGGCGGCCTTTTTGTGGCCGAAACGCTTTCGGTCATTCTACAGGTCGGCTACTTCCGCTGGACTGGCGGCAAACGTATTTTCCGCATGGCACCCTTGCACCATCATTTTGAGCTCAAGGGCGTGCCTGAATCCAAGATCATCATCCGGTTCTGGATAACTTCCATCCTGTTGGGCCTTGTGGCGCTTTCTGTTCTGAAGCTGCGCTGAGGAGAGGGGATATGGCACTGGAGAAAAATCGCGGCAGACGTATTGAACCCGGCGAACTGGCAGTTGTTGTGGGCGCGGGCCGTTCAGGCCTTGCCGCCGCTCGGCTGCTGCGGCGCGCCGGGGCGAGGGTTCGGCTACTGGACAGCAACCTCAAGGCGCTGGCCGGAAGGGAAGTGCTCTCCGCTGAACTTGCGGCCCTTGGCATTGACGTGCAGCTGGGCGAGCATTCTGCGGCGCAGTTTGCAGGCGCGGCCTTTGTGGTGCCCAGCCCTGGCATGCCTGTAGCCAGGCTTGCAGGGCTGGTGGACACGCAGGTTTCTGAAATTCTGGCCGAAATGGAACTGGCCTGGCGTTACCTTGATGACGAGCCAGTGCTGGCCATAACCGGCACCAGCGGTAAAACCACCACGGCCTCTCTGGCTGCCGCCATGCTGCACGAGCAGGGCTATTCCGTGTTTTTGGGCGGCAACATCGGAACACCGCTTTCGGAATATGTTCTCGGCGGCAAAAAAGCCGATGTGCTTGTGCTTGAGATCTCCAGCTTCCAGTTGCAGGCCTGCACCACTTTTTGTCCGCGCGCGGGTATCCTGCTCAACATCACACCCAACCATCTTGATTACCATAAGGACATGGCGGAATACACCGAGGCCAAGTTCCGCCTCTTCCGCTGTCAGGACGAAGGCGATCTGGCTGTACTGGGCGAAGACCTGCAAGCGCTGGCTGACGCTCACCGCCTCAAGGCCCGCAAGGTTTTTGTAAAGGCCACTGACCGTTTTCCCACAAGCTGCCTCATGGGCGCGCACAACCGTATTAATGAAGAAGCCGCGTGGCAGGCCTGCCGCCTTTTTGGCGTGACGGAAGCCAGCGCGACCAAGGCCGTTGAGCGCTTTCAGCCTTTGCCGCACCGTCTTGAGCGTGTGCGCGAGCTTGGCGGCGTGCTGTACGTCAATGATTCCAAATGCACCACGGTTTCCGCCCTTCAGGTGGCGCTGGAGGCTTTTGACCGCCCTGTGCGGCTGCTCTGCGGCGGCAAGTTTAAGGGCGGCGATCTGGCCGGGCTTGTAGATCTGCTGCGCGCCAAAGTGCAGGAAGTTGTACTTTTTGGGGCCAGCCGTGAGCACTTTGAAAAGGCCTGGCAGGGAATCGTGCCCATAAGCTGGCACGAAACAATGGAACCGGCAGTGCGTTTTGCCTCGGCAAATGCCAAAAGCGGCGACGTGGTGCTGCTTGCACCCGCCACCTCCAGCTATGACCTGTACAAAAATTATGAACAGCGCGGTGAAGACTTCAAACAGATTGTGGGTAAGCTGTCATGAAGAACATCTTCAGCGGTAAGGAAAAAGCGCCCAAGGTAAACAGCGCCATGGCGAGGGCCACGGAAGAAGGGCCGTTCGCGCCCTTTGACTGGTGGCTTTTCACCATCATGCTGATTATCCTTTCCATTGGTCTTGTGATGGTGCTTTCGGCCAGCGGCATCGTGGCGGAGCAGGTCAACGGCGACAAATACTTTTTCTTCAAGCGTCAGGTCATTTTTGCCCTTTGCGGCGGCGTTGCGCTGTGGAGCGCCGCCCTCCTGCCAAGGCACTGGCTGTACCGCATGCAGTATCCGGCGCTCTTTCTTGCGCTGCTCCTGCTGCTGGTGACGCTCTCGCCCCTTACCCCTGCCATCAACGGTGCAAAACGCTGGATCCCGCTGGGTTTTATCTCCATTCAGCCCATGGAGTTCGTCAAAATTGCGCTGGCGCTGTACCTTGCGTATTTCATGAGTTCCAAGCAGGAGCTTATCAAGACGTTCAGCCGGGGCGTCATTCCTCCCTTTGCCGTTACGGGGCTGTTCTGCTTTTTACTGCTTTTGCAGCCTGACTTCGGCAGCGCCGTCGTTCTGGCAAGTATTCTGTTTTTCATGTGCGTGGCGGGCGGCACCCGCTTTGTCTATCTGTTCTTTTCGGTGGCGCTCGCATGCGGCGGCGCTATGGCGCTGGCCATTTCTTCGCCCTATCGTCTGCGCCGTCTGCTGGCCTTTCTTGATCCTTTTCAGGATGCGCACAACACGGGCTACCAGCTTGTGCAGTCACTGCTGGCCATTGGTTCGGGCAGCTTCTTTGGCGTAGGCGTTGGCGCAAGCAAGCAGAAGATGTTTTATCTGCCTGAAGCGCACAACGACTTTATTATGGCCGTGCTTGCCGAAGAAATGGGCTTTGTGGGCGTAAGCGCGGTGATGATTCTGTTTGCGCTGCTTTTTTGGCGCTGCTACAAAATCATCATGGGGCAGCGCAATCTGCGCGACCGCTTTACCGCATTTGGCATTACCACCATTCTTGCAATGGGTTCGGTCATGAATCTGGCCGTGGTCATGGGGGTTGCGCCGCCCAAGGGCGTGCCCATGCCCCTCATGAGTTACGGCGGCAGTAACCTTTTGGCCACCATGCTGTGCGTGGGCCTGCTCATGAACTTTTCAAGGACGGCGGACACATGGACAACATCATCCTGACGACCGGCGGCACGGGCGGGCATATCTTTCCGGCATTGTCTGTGGCAGAGGAATTGCGGCGTCGCAATCCCAACGCCAACTTGCTGTTTGTGGGCTCGCTCTACGGGCCGGAAGAACGGTTGATGCGTCAGGCGGGCATTCCCTTTGAGGGGCTGCCTGTGCGCGGCCTTTTGGGGCGCGGCTTCAAGGCTGTGGGCGCAGGCGCGCAGATGGCTCTTGCCGTGGGCAAGGCCGTGGGCATTCTGCGCCGTTTCAAGCCCGATGTTGTGGCTGGATTCGGCGGGTATGCCGCATTTGCGCCCATGCTGGCCGCACGTATTCTTGGCGTGCCCGGCGTGCTGCACGAGCAGAACGCCATAGCCGGTGCCAGCAACCGTTTTCTGGCACGGCTTGCACGGCGCGTGTGCATTTCTCTGCCCAATACAAGCGGCTTTGATATGAAAAAATGCGTGTTTACGGGCAACCCTGTGCGGGCGGCTGTAAGCGCGGTGGGGCAGGTGGATCGCCACCGGCAGACGCGCCGTCTGCTGGTCATGGGCGGTTCGCAGGGCGCGCATGCGCTCAATGCCTTTATGCTTGAGAATCTGGCGGAATTTCGCGGTGCCGGGGTGGAAATTCGCCACCAAACCGGCATAACCGATGAGGGCAGTGTGCGCGCGGCCTATGTGGCGGCGGGGTATGCCCCCGAATGTGTTTCCGCTTTTATTGACGACATGGCCGGGGCCTATGCCTGGGCCGACGTGGCCCTGTGCCGCGCCGGGGCCAGCACTGTGGCGGAGCTTTGCGCCGCAGGCCTGCCCTCGGTTCTTGTGCCTTTTCCCTATGCCATTCATGATCACCAGACCCGCAACGCCGAAGTGCTGACTCGCAGCGGCGCTGCCGTGCTGGTGCCTGAAGGACGCATGGCCGTGCAGGGAATGTCTGACATTCTGCTGCGGCTCCTGACCATGCCCGGCGAACGCGAACCCATGGCCGCAGCCGCGCTTGCCGCTGCCCGGCCTGACGCGGCAGCGCGCGTGGTCGCCGTTCTGGAACAAACAGCGTAAACAGGGCTCCAGCATCCAACTATCCTTGGGTGAATTCAACCCTTTAAATTATCTAGACTTTCTTTAAAGGTAGAGCATGAACAGCAAGATTCGGCGTATTCATATGGTGGGCATTGGCGGCGCGGGTATGAGCGGCATTGCCGAGGTTCTTCTCAATCAGGGCTACGAAGTTTCCGGCTCTGACATGAGTGATTCTGCCGTTGTGCGTCATTTGCGCGACCTTGGCGCGCACGTTGCCGTGGGCCATGCAGCGGAAAACGTGGGCGATGTTCAGGTACTGGTAAAGTCCACCGCCATCAACGATGAAAATCCAGAGCTTATTGAAGCCCGCCGTCGCAATATTGCCATAATCCCCCGTGCCGAAATGCTGGCTGAACTGATGCGTTTGCGGCAGGGCATTGCCATTGCCGGTACGCATGGCAAGACTACTACAACATCACTTACTGCATCTATCTTTGATACTGCGGAGCTTGATCCTACAGTTATTATTGGCGGCAGGCTCAACGCTTATGGCACCAACGCGCATCTTGGCCACGGAGAATATCTGATAGCCGAAGCCGACGAGTCTGACGGCTCCTTTCTGTGCCTTCTGCCCATCATCAATGTTGTGACCAACGTGGACGAAGACCATCTGGATCACTACAAAACCCGGCAGGGCATTGATGACGCCTTTGTGCAGTTCATGAACAACGTACCCTTTTATGGCCTGAACATTGTCTGCGGCGACGACCCCGGCGTGCGCGCCCTGCTTGCCCGTGTGAAACGCCCTGTGCTTACCTACGGCTTTGCGGAGGACAACGTGCTGCGCGCCGTACCGCTTGAGTGCGGCGTGCGCAACAACTTTGAAGTGTGGCGCAATGGCGTCAAGCTCGGTCAGGTCAGCCTGCCGCAGCCGGGCCGCCACAATATGCTCAACGCTCTGGCCGCCATTGGCGCGGCTATGGAAGTGGACATCAGCTTTGAAAAATGCGCCGAGGGCCTGAACGGTTTTGGCGGCGTGGGGCGGCGCTTTGAATTCAAAGGCGAGAAGGGCGGTGTGACCGTGGTTGACGATTACGGTCATCACCCGGCGGAAATTGCGGCTACTCTTGCAACGGCGCGGCAGGTCTTTCCTGGTCGGCGCATAGTGGCGGCTTTTCAGCCGCACCGATTCAGCCGCACGCAGGCCCATTTTGGCGAATTCTGCAAGGTTTTTGACAATGTTGATCAGCTGCTTCTCACCGAAATTTACGCCGCGTCTGAAAAGCCCATCCCTGGCGTTTCGGGCCAGAGTCTCGCTCAGGGCATCCGTCAGGTTTCCACCACGCCGGTGGAATACTATCAGACCCTGAATGACCTTGCCGCAGCCCTGCCCAATGTGCTGTGCGAGGGCGATGTGCTGTTGACCCTGGGCGCTGGCAGCATCACCCGCCTTGGCCCTGCGTGGCTGGAGGGACAAGACCATGCGTGAGATGCCCGCTCCTTTTCTTGCCCCCCGCACCACGCTGAGAGTGGGGGGTACCGCCATTGCGGAAATAATACTCGAGCGGAGTGAAGACCTTTATCTATTGCCAGATAAACTCAAGGCCCTTGGCGGCACACCTTTGGTACTGGGTGCGGGCAGCAATATTCTTGCGCAGGACGGCGAATTGCCGCTGGTTCTGATTCGCCCGTTTTTCAATGACGGCCCGATCATTGTGGGCGAGCACGAGGGCAAGGTTCTGGTTCGTGCGGGAGCTGGCGTTCCTATGGCGCGGCTGCTGCGTTTTTGCGCCGTAAACGGGCTTTCCGGCCTTGAGGGGCTGGTGGGAATACCCGGCAGCGTGGGCGGGGCTGTTGCCATGAATGCAGGCTCCCATGGTGCGGAAACGTGTAGAAATATTTATAACATTCAGGTGTTTGCAGATAACACCATTGAGTGCATCAACGGAAATGCACTGCAATACGGCTATCGTACTCTCAAAATTAACGGGAAAAAGAATGATTTTATCGTCTTGGAAGCCACATTTGGCTTGACCGTTGCGGAAAGGGATGGCATCTGTAATTGCATGCGTCACAACTTTTTTAAGAAAAAGTCTAAACAACCTGTGACGGCCTGGAGCGCGGGGTGCGTATTCAAAAACCCCACGCCGGAAATGTCTGCCGGGAGGCTTCTTGACGAAGCTGGTTTCAAGGGCAGACAGCTTGGGGGAATGGCCTTTTCAACCCTGCATGCAAATTTTTTGATTAATGAAGGCAAGGGCAGCGCCACAGCGGCCTTGGCCTTGTTGCAAGAGGCCCGGCAAGCTGTGCGGCAACGGTTTGGCATTGAGCTTGAGCCGGAGGTCAGGATAGTGCCATGCCCCTTGCCCTGAAAAAAAGCGGACGTAAAGCCCGTAACTCCTACACACGAGCATCTGCCCCGGTAAAGAAAAGCGGCGGCGGATCAAAAATACGTGCGGGTGGGGTTATCGCGGGGATTTTCAAGAAGCTCAAGGGCTTCAGCGGGTTGAAAAGCCTTGCCGCGCTGACTCTGCTGCTGGCCTGCCTGGGGCTGATTCTTGCGGGTGTGTGTTATTCATCGCTCTGGCTCTACAACAAGGCCATAACCAGCGACTTTTTCACCACCCGTCATGTTGACGTGACCGGCAATGTGCGTCTCTCGCACGACATGGTGCTGCAATACGGCGGCATACGCGAGGGCGACAACAGCCTTGCGGTCAGCATTGCAAAGGTTGAAAGAAACCTGCGCAAGACACCCTGGGTTGAAGAAGTCTCTGTTAAGCGCCTTCTGCCGGACAGGTTTGTTATACGTCTGAAAGAGCGATTGCCTTCTTTTTGGGTGCATAAGGACGGGGTGCTGTATTACGCCAACGAGCTTGGCGAAATTATAGCGCCGGTTGAGAGCAAGAATTTTCTTTCGCTGCCCACCTTGCGTGTTGATCAGGGGGCAGAAGACGCCATGCCGTACCTGACGCGCCTGATGAAGGGTATGCAAAGTGGTTTGCTGCCTATAGAGGCGGGGGCGGTTTCGTCCGTCAGCGTGAGCCCCGGCAAGGGCATTGAAATTTATCTTGAAGACAGGGAGATGCGGCTTTCCATCGCAACTGACGATTGGGAGGGCAATCTTTCCCGGTTGAGTCTGACCCTGGGCGATCTGGCCCGCAGACACGAACTGCGCAATGTTCGCGAGATTCGATCTGTTAACGGCAATGTTTGGGTTTTACTTAACCAGCCAGCGTAAGAAACTTGCGGCATGCGCCAGAATGGCATGCCGTAGCGACCCGGAGACAGGCGTTTTGAGGAGAATGGCATGAATAAGTCCGAGCTCATCGTTGGCCTCGACATCGGCACCACAAAGATATGCGCTGTGGTGGGCGAGTTGTCGGAGTCGGGTCTTGTAGATGTGGTGGGCATCGGCACCAGTGTTTCCACTGGTTTGCGCAAGGGCGTGGTGGTCAACATTGAGCAGACCGTCCAGTCCATCCGCAAGGCCGTGGAAGATGCGGAACTCATGGCGGGCTGCGAAATCCACTCGGTGTACGTGGGGATTGCAGGCAGCCACATCATGGGCATCAACAGCCACGGCGTGATTGCCGTCAAGGGCGGCGAAGTTGCGCAGCGCGACATTGAGCGCGCACTTGACGCCGCCAGGGCTGTGGCCATTCCTGCCGACCGAGAGGTCATCCATATTCTGCCTCAGGAATACATTGTTGATAACCAGCGCGGCATTGCCGACCCGCTTGGCATGGCTGGCGTACGCCTTGAAGTGAAGGTGCACATTGTTACGGGCGCTGTTTCTTCAGCCCAGAACATTGTGCGCTCGTGCCACCGCAGCCAGCTTGAAGTTGCCGATATTGCCCTTGAGTCGCTGGCATCGGCCAAAGCTGTGCTGACCGAAGAAGAACGCGAAATCGGCGTGGCTCTTGTTGATTTGGGCGGCGGCACCACTGATATCGCCGTTTTTGCCAATGATGCCATCAAGCACACGGCTGTTCTGGCGCTCGGCGGGCAGAACCTTTCCAACGACATTGCCTTTGGTCTGCGTACTCCCATCGCCTCTGCCGAAAAAATCAAGCTCAAGTATGGTTGCGCCCTTGCCGACCTTGTGCGCAACGATGAGTTTATTGAAGTTCCCAGTGTGGGGGGGCGCGAACCACGCAGGCTTTCGCGTCAGGTGCTGGCCGAAATATGCGAACCCCGCATGGAAGAAATTCTTTACCTTGTGGATCAGACCCTCGTGCGCTCCGGCTACAAGGACATGATCGGCGCAGGTGTTGTGCTCACGGGCGGCACGGCGCTGATTGAAGGCTGCCAGGAACTGGGCGAACAGATTTTCAATCTGCCCACGCGCATTGGCTACCCGCGCAACATCGGGGGCCTGAAAGACGTGGTCAACAGCCCCAAGTTTTCCACAGCGGTCGGACTGTTGCGTTACGGCGCGGAAAAAGAACTTTCCGGCCAGAAAAAATTTACCACACGTAGTGAAAGCGGCGTTTTTGACGGAGTGCTTTCGCGAATGAAAAAGTGGTTTGCGGACATTTCATAACAACCTCAAGCGGGCATTTTGAGGATAGCACAGAGGAGAGGTGTAATGGCTCAGTCTATCGTTGATGATATCGATACCTCGTTGGCCAGCAATGCCAAGATCAAAGTTATTGGCGTAGGTGGTGGCGGCGGTAACGCAGTGCAGAACATGATTGCCTCTGGCCTGCGCGGAGTGCAGTTTGTTTGCGCCAACACCGATGTGCAGGCGCTGAACAAGAACGGTGCCTCCGTTAAGGTGCAGCTTGGTGAAAAACTCACCAAGGGCCTTGGCGCTGGCGCCAACCCCGCCATTGGCCGCGAGGCGGCGGTGGAAAGCGTTGGCAGTATTCGTGAAGCCATCGGCGATGCCGATATGGTTTTTGTTACCGCTGGCATGGGCGGCGGCACCGGTACCGGCGCTGCTCCTGTGGTTGCTCAGGCTGCCAAGGAAATGGGCGTCCTCACCGTGGGTGTTGTGACCAAGCCCTTCAGTTTTGAAGGTGCCAAGCGCAAGCGCGCGGCGGAAGCCGGGCTTGAAGAGTTCAAGCAGCATGTGGACTGCCTGATCACCATCCCCAATGACCGTCTGCTTGCCTTTGCCCCCAAGAAGGCTCCTTTCTCCGAAATGCTTCAGAAGGCCAATGATGTGCTGTACTACGCCGTCAAGGGTATTTCTGACGTCATTGTGGGTGAAGGCCTCATCAATCTCGACTTTGCAGACGTGCGCACCACCATGGCCGAAGCCGGTATGGCCCTGATGGGCACGGGCATCGCCTCTGGTGAAAACCGCGCCCGCGAGGCCGCCCAGCGCGCCATCATGAGCCCGCTGCTTGAAGATGTTTCGCTTGAGGGCGCCAAGGCGGTTCTGTACAACATCACCGCCCCCACAGACATCACTGCCGAGGAAATTGCCGAAATCGGCGACATCATCGGCGATGCCACGCCTGAAGAAGCCAACATCATCTTTGGTGTTGTGTTTGACGACAATATCGGCGACGAAATCCGTCTTACCGTTATTGCCACCGGCATTGACTCTCCTCAGGTTATTCAGCCCGTGCAGGCTCCTGCGGCCACTGTCACCAACTTCCGCAAGCCCGGCCCTGACGCCGTGGTTGCCGAACCGCGCCGCATGAATTCCCGCGCGGCCCAGCAGAGCATGATGGACGAGCAGGAACGCGCCGAGTCGCGTTTGCCGCAGTCTCCTCGCCGCACCGAGGTGGAGCGCTGGTACGATGAAAACAGTAATCGTCCTCCCTATCTGCTCAAGCGTGAAGTTGTAGGCCAGCCGCGCCGCCGTGCGCATAACCCCGGCCACGAAGACTTCACCTATGATGAGGATGATTTTGAAATTCCTACCTTCATCCGCACTCAGGCCGACTAATACGGTTGTTGCCTGAGCGACTTGGCAGAATGCCTTTCTGCCATGAAGGCCCATGATTTTCAGGGCTTGCCTCTTCGGCCCTGAAATGCCCGCCGGGAGGCCCATTGGGGGCCTCCCAGAGCTGGGCGTAAATGTCCGCTATAGTCCGTGAGACCTAGGTTTCACGGACTTTTTTGTTGGGAAGCTGTCCACTGGATTCCGTTCACCTTCAAAATAGACTGGACTAGTGCTGCATTCCAACAGTATTTGATAAAGAAGTCTGAGAATTGGTGATAATAGCAGCGCCCTTGCACTGCGTGATCGGCATTGTATGCCCATGAACAAGACATCTGGATGTTAGCTAAAGCGTAACTTTGCGCATGGCCGCTAGTCAGAGCGGTGTCTGGAAACGCTGCGAACATGCATCAACTTTTGCTGTCCATGTCGCGGGCACAGAATTTTCTTTTCATATCTGGCAAAATATTGGGCTGTTTTTTGTGCGTTACGAAGATATGCTGGTGTGCATCTGTGCGCTTGCCATGGCTAACGGGCACTGACAGGTATCTGTTTATCCTTGTAAGGGCTCTGCTGCACGGCTTGCCTAACTCTTTGACCGATGAGGTAGATCCATGAGCAAAAAATGTCTACATATCTTGTGGGTTAACGATAATCCCGTCACTGCTGAGAATATGGTCTTTATGTATGCCACAAACTCCCTCCTGAAAGGCTGGTGGGAAGAAGTGCATCTGATTCTTTGGGGGGCAACGGTCAAATTGATTTGTGAAGACGTGAAGTTGCAGGGTCTCCTTGAAAAATTTCATGATGCTGGCGGGCATGTTTCAGCATGCAGAAAGTGCGCTGAAAATCTCGGCCTCTTTGAGCAACTAGAAAAGCTGGAAGGTGTTGATGAAGTCTTTTACATTGGGGAGGCGTTTACGAAAATCCTCAAGGATGACGAAAAGCTTATTACCATCTAGCTCCAGCCGAATAATTAGGGCCTGTCCACGGCAAGGGTGCCGCTGATCAGGCTGGCAACTCTACGTTTGTTTTTTCCGGCGCGGCTGGCCTGTGGAGTCAACACCTCGTGATGCCAGGGTACGGATTTTCGCAGCGTATGGATTAACCCGCGCAGCTTTCACTACAAAAGGATGCTCCTGGTGGGTGCATGGCGATCAAGCATATTTTGACAATTTTGCGGTGCATGTTTTTGCCGCAGCGGCGCAATTCCTGTCCGCACTGCGGCGGCATCCGTTGTATTGGCGCATGCCAGTTCAACGCTTCTGAGCCAGGCGCTGTGGTTGGGCAAGAGAGCAAAAAGCAGAAAACGTCGGGCGCGAGTGAGGGCAAGAAAGATTAAAACAGTTTATGGCTACAAAAAAAGGCCGCTGCGTGAGCAGCGGCCTTTTTTCAAGGAAATTTGTGGTCTACCAGCGGCGGGGCGCGGGGCGACGTTCTTCGGCCTGATTGATGCGCAGGGTGCGGCCGCCAAAGTCAACGCCGTTCAGGGCTTCAATGGCCTTGTGGGCGTCGGCTTCGTCCATTTCAACAAAACCGAAACCACGGGGGCGGCCAGTTTCGCGATCCATGATGAGCTTGACGGAAAGGGCTTCGCCGTAGGGGGCGAACAGGGCTTCAATGCCTTCCTGGGTGGCGGAAAAAGGCAGATTGCCGACATAAATGGAAACAGCCATAACGACTCCGTTGTTGAGGTGGGTAAACTTTCCGCTTGAAGCCTTACCCACGCAAAGTCTCTGGCAAAAAGAAATACTGCACCCTATGAATAAGGGCGAACAGTACTGTTAAGCAAAAAAATCGTCAAGTATTATCTGCATTGGCTTCAAAAATGATTGCCAAACGATAAAAACAGACTGAACTGCTCCGCATTAGGTGGTATTTTTACATTCCTGTTCGTGCATTATTCTGCTATTAGCTGATTACGCACTCAATAACGCATTAATCTAAACTGTAAAAGGCCGGTTTAACCGGCCTTTTTGACAGCAAGAATTAGATTGCCTGCGTCTTTTTCTTTGCAGGAGATTTCTTTGCCTTGGCGGGAGCCTTGGCAGAAACTTTTTTTGCTTTGGCGGGAGCCTTCGCCTTGCTGGCCTTGCTGGCTTTGGGTGCATTGGTTCCACTTGCAACAGTTGCCGGAGCGGTGTTAGCGGCGTTGGCTTCAGTGCTGAAGAGGCAGGGAGCGGTCATCAGCGAAAGGGCCACGGCAGCCATAAGGAGCTTTTTCATGTTCGTATCCGTTTCTTCTGGTTATGCCACATCTACAACAATATGGCTGTACGTCTATGGCATGAGCGGACGGCGGACGCAATAACAAATTTGATCCTACGGAACCGGGCATTTGCGGGCATTTTTTATAGCCTGTCCTTCATGGCGGCTGGGGGTTTGCTGCATCTGGCCCATGTTGACAAAAATATGGGGCAAATGCTCTAAGGATAAGCTACGCTACGCCACCGGATTTTGCGGGCGTCTGCGGCTTGCCCAAGTTTCATGACCAATGGCCCTGCTGGGGGATAAAAGCAGTCTTACGGCACCAGCCTCAGCCCGGCCAGTACTTCAAACAATACTTCTAACACAAAGAATCGCCATGGCTTTTTTTGCACCCCGTGATGTCAAGACTACGCTTGTATGCCCGACCTGCGGCGCGCCCCTGCATATCGCCCGCACCTGCCACGAGGTCTATATGCACTGCCCGGCCTGCAAGGCCCAGTTTCCGCTCCAGGACTACATCCGTCAGGCGGACGAAGCCATGGAGCATTTTCTGGAAAACGTCTACTGCAACCGCATCTAGCGTTATCCCCATCATGCATGCCAACGGGCTACCAGCCGTTTAATCCGTGACGGGCGCAACTGCCTGAGCGGCAGTGCTGCGGGTCAGTTCTCTGGCAGCCGCCATGCCGCTGGCCCACGCCCAATGCAGATTGTAGCCGCCCAGCAGGCCTGTAACGTCCAGCAGTTCGCCCACCACAAACAGATTTTTTTGCAGCAGGCTGCGCATGGTCTTGGGGTCTACTTCGTCGGTATTTACACCGCCGGAGCAGGCCTCTGCCTTTTTGAGTCCCGCTGTGGCTTGCGGCGTCATCGCGTGCCGTTGCACAGCTTCCACAATCGCCACGCGGGCCGCGCGCGGAAGTTCCGCCACCTTGCGTCTTGCGGTTTCCTCCGGCAAAAGGGCGTCCACAAGCCTTTGGGGCAGAAGCCGTGCCAGTAGCGCGCGCGGGGTCTGTTTGCCAGCCTGCGGCGCATTCATAAGCGCGGCAACATCCTGCTCCGGCAAAAAATTCAGCGTGATTGCAGCACATTCAGCCCAATAGAGGGATGCTTTGAGGGCTGCTGGCCCGCTGAGTCCCTCGTGGGTAAAGAGCAGATCGTCCTCCCAGTGGTGTTGCGCAAGCGTAACGCCCACAGGCAGGCTGATGCCCGTCAGGCCGAGCAGGGGCGAACCCGAATTAAGGCGCAGGGGCGTGAGCACTGCGCGTGGCACAACAATGCTGTGCCCGAGTTCTTCCGCCAGCCGATAGCCGGCGCCGCTGCCCCCAGCCTGCGGCCATGCCGGGCTGCCCAGCGCCAGCACCAGAGCCTTGCCGCGCCACAAGCCGCCCTCGGTCTGCACAGAAAAGCCATCCCCCTGCGCCTCTACCGCTGTTACTGTGGTGCCGCAGGCAATAATGCAGCCGTGTTTGCGGCAATCATCCGTCAGCTCCCTGACCAGCCGCTGCGCGGAAACAGTCAGAAAAAGCTGTCCGTGGGTGCGCTCCTCAAAGGGCAGGTTCCATTCCTGCACAAGGCGCAGCATGTGCTCCGGCGTAAAGCCCTTGAGGGCTGGGGCGCAAAATGCATTGCCTCTGCTTCCGTCACAGCGGTAGTCCTTGGGGCTGACTGCACGGTTGGTAAAGTTTGCCTTGCCGCCGCCGCTCACGGCCAGTTTGCGCCCGGGCACAGACCCACGCTCAAGTAATACAACGCTCAGGCCTTTTGACGCCGCCTCGCGGGCGCACATAAGCCCCGCAGCCCCAGCGCCCAGAATCAGCACATCGGCCACATCCGGGCAGCGTGTCCCGCCGCCTTGCACTGACTGTGTGTTCCTTCTTTTTGGTGGCGAGGGTTGCGCAGAATCCCTGTCCGCGGGGGTGCCTGGCAACGCATTTTCAGAAGGTGCCGCAGGCGCAGCGGGTTCGGCCTTGGGGACGGGTGTTTGCTGGGTAAAGGCCTGACGTGCCGGATTTGACAGAATTTTGCGCGTGGCGCTATTTTGGGGAGCTTTGTTGTGCATGCGGCGAAGGTATACGAGGCTTTGGCGGCTGCCAAGCCCTGTGTGCCGTCAAACCGCCATTGTCTGAATCTACCAGCGCGGCTTCGCCGCCATTTTTTACCGGGATTGCCATGCCAGTTCTTGCTTCATCCTACGTTGCGCCGTGGTTTGTGCGCAACGGTCACGCCAACACCATGTGGCCCGTGCTCTTTCGTGAAAAGCCGCAAGTGTCGCCCTCTGTGCGCCGGGTGCGCCTAGAAACGCCCGATGGCGACTTTCTTGATGTGGATCAGCATCCCTCACTCGGAAAAGACAGGGCGGAGCGCCCTTTTGGGCAGGGCAGGGGCATAGCTGTTATTTCGCACGGGCTGGAGGGCAACAGCCGCCGCAAGTATGTACTGGGCATGTCCAATGCCCTGCGGGCCGAAGGCTTTGACGTGCTGGCCTGGAACATGCGCTCCTGCTCGGGCGAGAGTAACCGCACTGCGCGCCTGTATCACATGGGCGAGATTGAAGATCTGGGAACTGTATCGCGCTTTGCCGAGCAATTTGACCGCCCCCTGCTGTTGGCTGGCTTCAGCATGGGTGGCAACCAGATTTGCCGTTATCTGGGCCGGGGGCCGGTTTCGCCGCTGGTGCGGGCAGCTGTAGTCGTGTCTGTGCCGTGCGATCTTTCCGCCGCTGCACCGATCATGGATGGCCCTGCCTGCCGTATTTACATGAGCTATTTTTTGCGAACCCTACGTAGAAAAGTGCGCGAAAAGGCCGAGCGCTTTCCTTCCTATCCTTCCGTTGAAGGCGTGGAAAAAATCCACACTTTTGCTGAGTTTGACGAGCGTTTTACCGCGCCTGCCTTTGGTTTTGCATCAGCCAAAGATTATTGGGAAAAGAACACGGTTTTGCCCGACCTGCCCTGCATAAACGTGCCGACCCTGCTGCTTATGGCAGCGGACGACCCTTTTTGTGCGCCTTCGTGCTATCCGTGGCGGACGGCGGAGCAGAGCGCGCACCTGCATCTGGAGGTTGCCCCGCATGGCGGGCATGTGGGTTTTGTGCAACAGAAGCAGGAATACTACAGTGAGCAACGCGCGCGCGAATTTGTGCGGCAGTTGACAGGGCGCGGTGTTTTTTAGGCGCTTGGCATTGCGACCGGGCGCAACAACAGAGGGCTTGTTGCGATGAAAGTTTTGCGGGCGCGTCAGCTTTTTTGCCGCTCGGCAAGCCGCTTCTTGGTCAGAACCGTGGCCACGGCGTTAACCGGGTCTTCCGGCCAGGGATGCTTGGGGTAGCGGCCACGCATTTCTGCGCGCACTGCGGGGTAGCCGTTGCGCCAAAAATGGGCCAGATCGCGCGTGACCTGCAAGGGGCGGCCTGCGGGCGAATTGAGGCGCAGCACCAGAGCTACGCGCCCATCAGCTATGCGCGGCGTGTCCACGCAGCCGAATAATTCCTGCAACTTGGCGGCCAGCCAGGGGCCTCCGTCTTCACCATACACAATGGGGCGCATGGCCCCTGACGGTACCTGCCATTCCGTGGGGGCTTGCCGTTCAAGTATCCGGTGAAGATTCCCCGGCAGCAGACGGCGCAGGGCATCCAGCAATTGCTCCGGCCCGAGCGCCGCCAGCGAATTGGCGCGCCCCTGTTTGCCTTGCCCGGCTGACCTTTCGAGCGCCTGCTGCAAGGCTGGTGCAAGCCAGTCATTGAGAGTCGCCAGCAGCGCGGCATCAGAAACATCGGGCCACGCCTCGCCCTCCAGCTCGCGCAGCAGGCTTACCCGCGCGCACCACTGCTTTGCGGCATCATCCCACGGCAGACATTCCAGCCCCTTGTTCTGCACATGGGCGCACAGGGCAGCCGCGCATTGATCGGGTAGAGGCCGGGGCAGGGGGGCATCTTCCAGAACAAGAGATCCCAGCACTCGCTGCCGCCGGGCGCTGACCAGCCCGGCATCCGAAACAGTGAGCTTGTCTTCGTTGCAAATGTCTGCGCTGGAAAGCGCTGCAAGATCCTCGGGCGAAAGGGCGGCGGCAAGGCGGATGCGCCCGCGCGGCGCTGCGCCGTCAACTTCTGCAATGGCCAGAAAGGGCAGCCGCGCCAAGGGATCATCGCTGGCTATCTGGGCGGCCCTTCCGCTGCGCAGGAGATAGGGCGTCATGGGGGTCACCCCTCCCGCAAAATTCCCCTTGCCGCTGTTCTGTGGCTGACCGTCTGTCTGCCGCATGGCGACCTGTTCCGGCCACGCCACCGCCAGCAGTTGCCCAAGGCTTGCGGCCTGAGCGAGAGCTGCGGAAAAAATGTTGCCCGTTTTGTTGGATTGCCCCTGTGCCGCAGGCCGGGAACCTTTCTCCTCATGCCGATCAATCTGACGTATGAGCCGTTGCGCAAGGCGGCGCACACGCTCACGGGCGGCATCCGTATTCTTGCCCGCAACGCCATCGCGGCACAGCCAGTCGAGGCGGCGCAGCACATCGCATCCCGCGCCCGTGGCAGGCATGCCGCCCTTGCTTTTGCCAGTGGTAAAGGCCAGAGGGTCACGTTCCTCCAGCAGGGCGGAGATACAGGCTGCCAATGCGGCAAGGGATTTGTCTCGCCCCCACAGCAGCAGGCGCGCCGTGCGCGGCGCAAGGGGCAATGCGGCCATGCTGCGGCCCAAAGCCGTTGGCCGCATCTGGGCATCCACCGCGCCCAATGCCAGAAGGTTCTGTCTGGCGACAGCCAGATGGGCGGGGGGCGGCGTGTCGAGCCATGCGAGCGAGGCCGGATCGGTCACGCCCCAAACCGCCAGTTGCAAGGCGAGCCCGGTGAGGTCTGCATCAAGAATTTCAGCGCGGATGTGCGGGCGCATGCCGTTTTCCTGCTCTTTTGCCCAAAGGCGGCAACAGATGCCAGATTCAATGCGTCCTGCACGTCCGGCCCGCTGGGTAGCGCCCGCCAGCGACACGCGCTCAGTCACAAGGCGAGTGAGGCCGCAGGCCGGGTCAAAGCGCGTCAGGCGCGCAAGGCCGCTGTCCACCACGAGCCTCACACCCTCAATGGTCAGCGAGGTTTCGGCAATGGACGTGGCAAGCACCACCTTGCGTTGCCCCCGCGGAGCTGGCGCAATGGCCGCATCCTGTTCTCTGGCGCTAAGATTGCCATAGAGCGGGCACAGGGCCACATCCGCAGGTAATGCGCCCTCAAGCAGGCTGGCAAGATGGCGGATTTCGCCCGCGCCGGGCAAAAAAGCCAGCAGACTGCCCTGTTCCGTACGCAGCAGATGCAAAATGACATCAGCCATGTGCCGCCACAGCAGTGGCCCTGCCCCGGCAGCAGACAGAGGGCCGCCGCCCACAATCTGCCCCGCGCGGATTTTGGGCGGCAGGTGCCGCATCTGCACGGGAAAGGTCTTGCCTTCGCACACAACAAAAGGGCAGCCTCCCATGAGTGTTGCAACGGCCTGCACATCCAGCGTGGCGGACATGACGATCAGCCGCAGGTCGGGGCGCAATGCAGCCTGGCTCTCAAGGCAGAGGGCAACCCCGGTATCGGCAGTGAGCGAGCGCTCATGAAATTCGTCAAAAATCACACAGGCTATATCCGGCAGCTCGGGATCATCCTGCAACATACGCGTGAGCACGCCCTCGGTGACAACCTCCACGCAGGTGCGGCTGCTGACGCGGCTTTCGTCACGCATGCGGTAGCCCACCGTGCCGCCCGGTTGCTCACCCCGCAGGGCCGCCATGTAGCGTGCCAGCGCGCGGGCCGCCACGCGCCGTGGTTCAAGCAGAAGAATACGGCGGCTTTCAAGCCAGGGCTGCCCCATAAGCCAGAGGGGAACACGACTGCTCTTGCCCGCTCCGGGCAGGGCGCTGAGCACCAGATTGCGGCCCTGAGCCAGAGATTCCAGAACTTCTGCGCGCGAAGCGTCGAGTGGGCACTGTGGCAGGGCCGGGCAGCGGGCAAGGGTACTTGAGGGGGCGGCAATGCGTATCGGCGAATCGGTCATGGCTAAATGCGGCATAGCTGAGGGTAAATGCAGTAGAATAGGCGCATTTTTACTGGTAATCCAATGCGTGTCAGTGTATTGACACAGGAAAGGATATGCACGCGGAGAATGCACACATGGAGTTGAATACCAGCGGCATTATCGGCCAGAGCACCAGCCTCGCCGAAGTCTTCAAGGTTCTCGGCAAGGTTGCGCCCACGGACAGCACTGTGCTTGTAACTGGTGAATCGGGAACTGGCAAGGAATTGCTGGTTCGCGCGCTTCACGCCAACAGCCGCAGGGCTGACAAGCCCTTTGTACCCATCAACTGCGGGGCCATCCCTAAAGAGTTGCTTGAAAGCGAACTTTTCGGTCACGAAAAGGGCGCCTTTACGCACGCCATCCGTTCGCGGCAAGGCCGTTTTGAAATGGCTGACGGCGGCACCATCTTTCTGGATGAAATCGGCGAAATGGAGTTGAGCCTTCAGGTCAAGATTCTGCGTGTGCTGCAAGAAAAGGAAATCGAGCGCGTGGGCGGCACCGGCTGCAAAAAGGTGGATGTGCGCATTGTGGCCGCCACCAACCGCGATCTTGAGGTGGAAGTTGCCGCCGGGCGCTTCCGCGAGGATCTGTACTATCGTCTGAACGTCATTCCCCTGCATTTGCCTCCGCTGCGCCAGCGCGGCAACGATGTGCTGCTGCTTGCGCGCTATTTTCTCAACCATTTCTGCACCAAAAAAGCGCGCGATCCCATGCTGCTTGATGAAACAACGCAGCGTATCCTGGCGGCCTACAATTGGCCCGGCAACGTGCGCGAGCTTGAAAACTTCATGGAGCGCCTGAGCATCCTTGTGGATGCCAATACGGTGTGCATGGATGATCTGCCGCGCAAGATTCTGGCTCAGGTGGGTGATGTGTCGCTGCTGCCCCCGGTGGTGGAGGATGCCCCTGCGTGCGAGCCCGAGGCGGAGCTTCTCGCCGAACCCATCGCTGATAACGGTGTGGAGCAGGCACCCGCCCCAGTGCCGCAGGCTGAAGCCGCAATGCCCGTTGCAGCCAACGGAGCTTTCGTGTGGCCCAACTTGGGCGTTTTGACGGCTCAGGGGCAGAACCTCAAAGATTTTCTTGATGCTGTGGAAAGCCGCCTTATTGATGAAGCCCTGACCAAGGCAGAGGGCGTGAAAAATCAGGCCGCCGAGCTTTTGGGCATCAAGCGGACAACGCTTATTGAAAAGCTCAAGAAACGCAGTATGTAGCGGCATAAAATTTGCATAAAATTTGCGTTGGATTTTGCGGCTCAGACGCCACGACACATCCTGCGAAGTGCAAGTGAACACACAACTTTTCGCCGCCGCGACACGGCCTCATAGTTCTGCCCGCAAGGGTGCGATTCCCCAACGCTGCTCACGTGTTGGGGCTTTGCTGCTGATTGCGAGCCTTTTGCTGCCCGCCCAACCTTCGCACGGCATGAGCTGGAACTGGGCGCCCATTGCAGATACTGACGCAGCCACAGCTGCCGGGCAACAGTCAAAAAGTTCACAGCCCGCCGGGGAACGGCTGCGCCTTACGCTCGACAGCCCCGGTCAGGTGCACAGGCTTCTGCGCACCGGCAATACCTTGCTTCTCTATCTTGACGATCCTTCAGCAACGCTTGAACGCAGCGGCGCAGCACCTTCTGCGGGGGCGTTGCTCGACAGTATCGGGCTTTCCAACGGCCAGTTGCGCATTACGCTTTCTCCCAAGGCCGTGAACCACGTCATGCGCCGGTCTTCTCCTTCTGAACTGGATATAGAAATTTTTGCCGCCGGAACCCAGAAAGGGGAAAATTCCTCTCGTCTGGATGCGGCGGGCGTGCCTGTGGGCAACGCGCCTGCTGATTCAGAAGGGCAGGGCGCTTCTTTTGCCGTTAATCTGCCTGCTGATGCCGCAGTGGGTTTTTTGCAAAAGACCCAAATGTTGCTGGCCGATGTGCAGCAGGGTGTAAAGGCCTTGCCCATCGCTGGCCTGTTTACTACGGATCTGTTTGACGCGGGCAAGGCAAAGCTGGCGGATTTGAGCCAGAAATTCTCCGCCCTTGGCGCGACCAAAACTGCGGAAGCCGCCGAAGTGCCGCAAGCCGCAGGCGGTGCGGGCAGCCTCGCCGTGACGCTGGACGCCCAGAGCCTCATGAGCCGGGTGAACCCCGGCGGGCCGGAAAACTGGCCGGACAGTAAGGGGCTCTCTACATCAATCCCCAGCAATGTTCCTGCTGCGGCTCCGGCCACAGCGGCAGCACCAGCGGCTTCGGCTGCGCCTGCCAGCCAGCCAGTAACTCAGCCTGCAACCCAGCCCGTAACAAGACCAGCGGCTCAGCCTGCGCCTGCCCCGCAAAATGAGGTCCAGCGTACAGTACCGCCCGCAACACCACCCGTTGCGCAGCCGCAAGCTCAGCCCGCTCCGCAGCCTGTCCAGCAGGTTGTGCCCAAGGCCATACCGCAACCTGCACTCCAGGCAGCCCCGCAGCCTGCGCCGCAGGCAAAAACAGCACCGGCTCAGCAGCCCGCGCCTGCCGCAGCTTCTGCGCCTGCTTCCCAGGCCGGTCAGGCAAAGCCGAACGGCGCGGGCGGTAACGTATCCGGCAAGGTTTCGGACAATGTGGTGGGGCTGCCGCATGCCGAAGAAAAAGGCGGTCACGGGGCAGCTGCTCCCAAGGAAGAACCTCGGCCCGTGGTCTATGTGGACGAACAGGGCAATCCTGTTGCCAAGCCTGCTGACCCGGAAAAAATGATGGAAGAGGCGGAGCGTCTCATCAAGGAGCGCAAGTTCGTTGAGGCTTTGCCGCAGTTGGAAAAACTGAAGGAAATGCCCACCATCAGCGCCGATATGCGCCTCAAAACGCTGTATTACATCAGCGATTGCGTATGGGCCAGATATGCCGATAATCCGCTGGCTGGCTTTGAGCCTATTGTTTCTGCCACCAGCGAGGCCATGAATTTTGACCTGCGTTCTTCCCGCGTGCCGGAGGCCCTCCTGCGCCTGGGACTGGTTAACGTCAACGTGGGCAATCTGGTAGATGCCGGGGGCTACATTGTGGCCATGTATCGGCGCTATCCGGATTATCCCGGCGTGGCGCAGGGTTTTACGGCCCTGGGCAAGGCGCAGCTCAAGCGGCACATGGATGCCCAGGCGGAGCAGGCCTTTGCCATTGTGCTCGACAAGTACCCTGAATCCTCCTTTTTGCAGGAGGCGTCCGTGGGGCTTGCCCAGGCGCTGAACAACCAGCGCAAGTACACCAATGCGCAGGTTATTCTCGACTTTATAAGCAAGCGCTGGCCCCGCTATTATATTGAAGACCCCACATTCCTGTTTTTGCAGGGTGCCAATGATGAGGCTCTGGACAAACCCGTTGCGGCCCTGACCCTGTACTGGCTGTATTATAACCTTGTGCCCGGGCAGAAGGGCAATGACGACCTGCTCCTTAAAATGGGCGACATGTATACCCGCCTTGGCAACAAGAGCGGGGCCGAGTTTCTGTATTCCTATCTGGTGCGGCATTTTGCGGGAACCCATGCGGCAAATCTGGCAAATCTGCGGTTGGCCGAGGGCGGCATTTACGATTCGCCCATCAATTATGAGGCCATGACACAGGTTTTTGCCAGGGCCGCCAGTGGCAACCTGCCCAAGGTTTACGCCAGCCTTGCGGCGGCTTCGCGCACTGCGCCGGAGTCTGTGCTTGCGCGGCTCAAGGAGGCCATGTGGCTCTATTGGAGCAAGCGTTATACCGAGGCCATGGGCAAGGCCGCAGATTTTATTGACAGCTATCCAGAAAACGCCAACGTGGCGCAGGCCCGCGATATTATCTGGCTTGCTTTTCAAAAAGAGCTTGCCAATTCCATGGCTGAAAAAAACTATGGGCGCATTCTCATTTTATGGAATGGCTTTCCCCTGGTGCGCGAACGCTACGGGGCGATAGATCCGCGTATGCGTTATGCCTTGGCGCAGGGCTTGCTTGAACGGGGCGATACTGAACAGGCCCTTGGCATGCTTGCGGAGTTTTTGAAGTCGCCCATGGATCCCCAGTATGGGGAAGCTACCTTTACGGAATTTTTCAACCGGTATCTTCAAGTCGGTGCCTGGGCAAAGATTCTTGATCTTGGCAAACTGGTGGCCACCTGGCCTTTGAACCCCCAGTTGCGCAACCAGCTTGATTACGCCATGGCGCTCTCGGCCCAGAACCTCAATCTGAACGGGGCTGCTCTCGCCATGTGGCAAAAGCTTGCCGAGCGGCAGGATATCCCGCTCTATCAGCGGGCCTACGCCACGTACTTTCTTGCCCGTGATGCCGAACACCGCAAAGACATTCGTAATTCCTACACGCTGAACCGCAAGGTGATTGATCTCTTTACCCAGTTGCAGAACGAACGTTCCGACAAGGCTGACCCGCAGCGCATCAAGGATGCCATACTTTCACTCATGGATATCTGCGAAGTGGGCAACCGTGTGCCGGAAGCCCTGGAATGGCTTGCGCGTTACAATGCCTTTGTGCCCAAGGAGTCGCCGGAATATCCTGGCTTGCGATTCCGCGAGGCCCGGCTGTATCGCAAGCTGGGCGATGCCACGCGGGCTCAGGCTTTGCTTGAGGATATTGTGCGCAACTATGCCGATTCGCCTTTTGCCAGGGCAGCCACAGCGGAACTGCACACCTTTGAGGTTTCGCGCGACCTGCAAAACTACCTGCCCGGCGGGGCGGGCAGCCAGGCTGCGCCTGCTGCCAAGCCTGCCGCTCCCTAGCTTCCCCGGTTTTCACCCTTTGGGCCTGTCGCCCTTGCCTGTCGTCCAGGCTGGTTGCTGTCGTCTCCGGCGCATCTTGCATCAGGGCGCCGAACCCTTTCCATATGCCGATCTGGCATGTGAGGGCGCATTGCATGCGTTCACTCCTTGGAATATAACCAGACACAACAGCAGTTCTGCCGTGGGGTGGAATGGTCTGCCTGATGCAATTTTAATGGATAAGTGCGATGGAACGTCCCGCAAGCTTCATACGATGATGCCGGACGTGATGTGCGCCGTCAGCCTTGGAGGGCATATGAACAGAGTGCTTCTTTGCGTTACACTCGGCCTGCTTGCCTTGATGGCCGGATGCACCGGCGCATTGCAAAGGGGAATGCAGAACACGGCCTATGTTTCCACAGCCCGCCCGGCCATCAGTATCAAGGCCGTGAACATGCCCCTGCTTACCGGCGGCGAAACAAGCGTCAGCCTTGATGGTGCAGGCGTTATCGGCGGCTTGCCGCTGCACGCGTGGGTTGCTGTTTACGGCAAGGGTGATCCCCAAAGCCCCCTGGCCATTGTGGGGCTGGCTGAGGTGCCGCGCGGCTGGTACTGGGACAGCGATGGCCAGCGTCCCTTTAGCGTTGATAAAGGGGTGGAGATTTTCAACAATGACGGTTTTGCGGCCAGCACCTACATTGTGGACAGCAAAAAGGATGCATTTTCAGCCCTTGCAGGGCTGACGGACGAAGCAAAGCCCATGCGCTGGCTGACGCGCGGTTTTGCCGCCAGATACAATTTTAATGACACCAAGGTCATACTGGAATACAGAGAACCCCTGCCTGAAAATCTTGCCGGGCAGGAAAGCCTGACAGAAAGCCAGACTGACCAGCTTCGTGCCTTTGAGCAGCGCGCCAGCGCAGCCTTTGCCGTTGCTTCTGTATCTGAACATATGACTGGAATTACAGAAGGATATGCAAAGAACATTCGTGGACAATACCTGGATCACCGCTTCTGGGGGACTGCATCAAAGTATGACACATTTGTCTTAAAGTAGCATGTTCTTGCAGTAATCTGACATTACACCGGGATTCCGCCTGGGAGGTCGCTTGGGAAAGTTTTTTCAAGCGGCCTCCCTGTTTTTTACGTTTGTTGCGCCTGCACCGACACTAAGTAACTGCAACAAGTTAATACATTCTGGAATAATGGTTATGTAAAATTTGCAACACAATTTTATATTATAGGGTATAGTACATTGACGAAACAATAGCTGCTGTGTATGTTCTCCCCATCAGGATGGGAGGGGGACCGACTGTTCTGTCAATGAGCCGATCAGGCGGGTACGCAGCGCGTCAGATTGAGTATATTGAAGACAATAAAGGGGTAGTTATGGACGATTATCTGAAAGAGGCGCTGGAAATTACCAGAGCACAAGCTGGCGTTCGCGTTATGAGCGAAGAAGAAATAGCCGCCTTTATACAGAAAGTGGCGCAGGGCATCAAAGCAGTTGCTGAAGGCGAAACGCCTGTGGAACTGGACAGCGGCGAAATGGCCGTTGAAGCACGCAAGTCGGTCAAAGAAAAGTCCGTCACCTGCCTTGAGTGCGGAAAGAGCTTTAAGATCCTTACCAAGCGTCATCTGGCCAGCCACGGCATGACCTCGGCTGAATACCGCGAAAAGTGGGGCTTCAAGAAAGACGCACCTCTGGTGTGTAAGGCCCTGCAGCGCGAACGCCGCAAAAAGATGAAAGACATGAAGCTGTGGGAAAAGCGCCGCAAGGTTCAAGTATCCCCGGCATAAGACCCGCAATGGCGGGCTTTGTCATCGGTCTGAAAGCCCGCCATTGAGGCGGGCTTTTTTTTTAGGCCAAAAAATGGCATGGTACCTGTCTGTATGACGGCATGGCTGTCATTCAGAGTGGCTCCGGTCAGCAAATGATTTTTGCTCTGCACCATTGTTCTCTTTCAGGGTTATATCATGACTCAATCACAGGCGGTTGCAACGCCCGCCGAAGCCCTCGCGCTTTTGTCCCTGCCGCAGGAACAGTTGTTTGCCAGGGCCACTGCGCTGCGCGAGGCGGCCTTTGGGCGCGGCATTGTTTTGTGCGCCATCATTAATGCAAAAAGCGGCAACTGCTCCATGGACTGTCGTTTTTGCTCCCAGAGCAGGCACAATCACACCCCCATTGAGGTTTTTCCTCTCTTGCCCGACGATGAACTGCGCGAGCGCATTCTGCGTCTTGCAGCCCTGCCTGTGGCCCGCATTGGCGTTGTTACCAGCGGTTCGGCCCTGAGCGGCAGCGAATTGCAGCGCCTGCGTACTGTAATTTCCGGCCTGCCGGATGCCGTGCGCCCGCGCGTCTGCGTTTCGCTGGGCAAACTAACGGCTGAAGATTTTGCCCTTTTGTCCGGGGCCGGGCTTACCCGGTTCCACCATAATATGGAAACCTCGCAGGGCTATTACTCCAGCGTATGCACTACGCAAACCTGGGAGCAGCGGCGCGACACTGTGCTGCGAGCCAGTGAGGCGGGCCTGAGCGTGTGTACTGGCGGCCTGTTCGGCCTGGGTGAGAGCTGGCAAGACCGCGTGGACTTTGCCTTCAGTCTCAAAAAGATGGGCGTGAGCCATGTGCCCATGAATTTTCTGCATCCGCACCCGGAAACACCTTTGGCAGGGCAGAAGCCCCTCACCGCTGATGAAGCGCTAACACTCATTGCCGTGTTCCGGCACATTTTGCCCAAGGCGACCTTGCGCATTTGCGGGGGCAGGCCTCTTGTGCTGGGCAGCCGCCAGAATGAAATTTTTATCGCCGGGGCCAATGCCCTCATGACGGGTGATTATCTTACAACCCACGGGCAGAGCATTGCGCATGATCTTGAAATGATCGCCGCGCAAGGGCTTGAGGTTCGCTGTGATGCAAGCTGCTGAGGAAAAGACTGACCCACCGCTAAGGGGCCTTTTTGTAGCCGGTTCCGGCACAGATGTAGGCAAGACCGTTGTGACGGCGGCCCTGCTGCGGGCCTTGCTGCTGGCCGGAGTCAAGGCGCAGGCTGTAAAACCTGTGCAGACAGGCGTTGCGCCGGAGCAGGCCGCTACGGCCCCTCTGGCCGATGCCCGCGTGTATGCCGCTGCCGTTGCGGGCATGCCGCAAAGCGCCGCCATGCTGCCTGCCACGGCCCTGCATTGCTTCAGCCTGCCTGCTTCGCCCCATCTGGCCGCGGCCCGCGAAGGCGCGCGCCTGACCTGCGCAGGGTTGCGCAACGACATTGTTTGCCACAGCCGTGCCAGCACCGCTGAAATGCTGCTGCTTGAGGGCGCTGGCGGCTTGCGGGTGCCGCTCAACGAGCGTGAAGACATGCTCGACCTCATGGCCTCGGTGGGTCTGCCCGTGCTGCTTGTGGGCGGCAATTATCTGGGTGGTCTGAACCACATTCTGCTTTCGCTGGATGCATTGCGTCATAACGGCCTGCAACTGGCCGGAGTGGTGCTTGTCCCATCTGCCGATCCGGCAGCGGGTTGCCCCGGCGTGGATGTGGACGCCATGCTGGCCGACAACGCCACCATGCTCCGCGAGCGGCTGACGCAACAGGGTATTGCAGCGCCGCTGGTGGAATTGCCGCGTGTGCCGCAACTGGATGCGGCGGCATGGCAGACCCTGGCTCAGGGGCTTGAGCCGCTGGTGCGGCATCTGCAAGCCTCACAGGATTCTGCTTGCGACTGTGGTGCAGATGTTGTGCGCCGCGATCACCAGACCATCTGGCACCCCTACGCCTCGGCCATGCAGCCGCCCTTGCTCAGCACTGTGGCGCGCACCAGAGCCAACCGCATTGTGCTGGCTGGCGGCAGGGAACTTGTGGACGGCATGTCATCTTGGTGGGCAGCCGTGCACGGATACAACAATCCGCGCCTTATGGAAGCCCTGCATTCACAGGCCGGGCGCATGCCCCATGTAATGTTTGGCGGGCTGACGCACGAACCGGCGGTCAATCTGGCCGAAAAACTGCTGCGCCTCATGCCTGCGGGGCTTGAGCGCGTATTTTTTGCCGATTCCGGCTCGGTGGCGGTGGAGGTTGCGCTGAAAATGACCCTGCAATACCAGCAGGGCAGGGGCCAGACCGGGCGCAGCAAGTTTCTTACGCCGCGCGGCGGTTATCATGGGGATACCTTTGGCGCCATGTCGGTGTGCGACCCGGTTACGGGCATGCACAGCCTGTTTACGGCCATGCTGCCCCAACAGATATTCATGGAGCGGCCAAGTTGCCGCTTTGACCAGCCCTTTGACCCCGCGAGCCTTGACGATGCCCGGCGTGTTTTTGCCGGGCGCGGGCACGAGATCGCGGCGGTGATTCTTGAACCAGTGGTGCAGGGCGCGGGCGGCATGTGGTTTTACCATCCCGAATACCTGCGCGGGCTTGCGCAACTGTGCCGTGAGGCTGGCGCGCTGCTGATATTTGATGAAATCGCCACGGGCTTTGGCCGCACGGGCAAGATGTTTGCTGCGGAATGGGCCGGTGTTTCACCGGATATTCTGTGTTGCGGCAAGGCGCTCACGGGCGGGGTGCTCACGCTGGCTGCCACGGCCTGCACAGCCAGCGTGGCGCAGGGCATTTGCACCGGGGGCAATGTGTTTATGCACGGCCCCACCTTTATGGCCAATGCGCTGGCATGCGCCGTGGCCTGCGCGAGCCTTGACCTGCTGCAGGAGGAAGACTGGCGGCAGAAGGTGGCAAATCTTGAAAGCGGCCTGCGCTCCGGGCTTGCCCCCTGTGCGGAGCTGCAAGGCGTGGCTGACGTGCGCGTACTGGGCGGCATCGGCGTTGTGGAAACGTGCGAACCCGTCAATACATCAGCATTACAGGAATATTTTGTGCGGCACGGCATCTGGGTGCGGCCATTTAACCGGCTTGTTTACCTCATGCCGCCGTATGTTACTCCGGCTGAGGATGTGGCGCGGCTTTGCACTGTGGTGGCAGGCGCATTGGAATCTGGAGCGCATCTGCAAGGATAAAGGCTGCCGTCCTAGCCTCAGGCTGGCTGCTTCTAAAGTCCCTCTCGCGGGTTATTTTTCTGTGGGCGGCGGAGGAACGGGCAGCCCCTTGAAGATGAGCCGTGTGGCGGCGGCGTCTGCCAGTTCGGAGACGTCCATGAGCTTTTCCAGCAGTTCAAGCAGGTAGAAGCGGTCGTTTTCGCAACCGTCCTTGAAATCAGCTTCAAGTTCGCCGCTGCGGATGTAGTTTTCCAGTTCCGTAAGATCGTTTACCGTGAGCATGAAGAATCCTTTTGCAGCGCGGAGATGCAACGTTCCGTCAGGTCGTGGACCATCTGCTCGACCTGCCGGATTTCTTCGCGGGTTATGTTGTCGTAGTGGATACCCGCGCTGACGCACACGGCGCAGTTCAGGGCATGGGCCATGCGCTCGGCCATGCGTTGGGCGAGGGCGGCTTCCTTGTGGCCGGGCAGGCCCGCCAGATGGCTTTGGGCCTCTGCCTGACCATGTGCGGGCGCGGCCAGAGCCACAGCGCCGATATGAGTCGCGCCGCCGCCGCAGAGCACCTGCAGGTCGCGCCCCTGGCGAAAAACGCGCAGATGTATGCTCAGGCGGCCCCGTTGGGCGGTGAATCGCATGGCTGCTCCTGTGCTTTGGCGGCAGGTCGGGTGCCGAGCCGTTGGGGCTTTATGGCCTTTTGCCATGCGCCCGGTGAAATTTCCAGCCTGCCAGTTACGGCAGGCAAACCCGCCCATGAACATGGCGGAATTGTTGTGGTATATATATGATGCGGTCTACAGCCGCAAGGCCGCCACTATGCCTGATGCCTCGGGCTTGACGCCCCAGCTGGCGGCCCGTACCATTTTGCCAATTCTTTGTTGTATGGAGACAGCATGACTCTTGATCCCACCAAGCACCCGGACTGGCAGATAGCCCTGGATGCCGAACAGAATATGAAAACTTTTGAAGCCCTGACCGCCGAGATGGGGCTGGAACCTTCAGAAGTCCTGCCCTACGGGCGATACATGGGCAAGATTGAGCAGCAGGAAGTGCTGCAAAGGCTTGAGAGCCGCCCCAACGGCAAATACGTTGATGTTACGGCCATCACGCCCACGCCCCTTGGCGAAGGCAAGTCCACCACCACCATCGGTCTGGTGCAGGGGCTTGCACGGCGCGGTTTGCGGTCTTCTGCCGCCATCCGTCAGCCTTCGGGCGGCCCCACCATGGGCATGAAGGGTTCCGCTGCGGGCGGCGGTCTTTCGCAGTGCATCCCGCTCACGCCGTATTCCCTCAACTTTACGGGCGATATCCATGCAGTGGGCGCGGCCCACAACCTTGCCATGACGGCCCTCACATCCCGCATGCAGCACGAGCGCAACTATGACGATGCAACGCTTGAGCGGCTCTCGGGCATGCGCCGTCTGGATATTGATCCCACGCGCGTCAGCACCGGCTGGGTGATGGATTTCTGCGCTCAGGCCCTGCGCAACGTGATTATAGGCATGGAAGGCGACGGCAGGCGCAACGACGGCTTTATGATGCGCTCGCACTTTGACATCACCGTTGCTTCCGAGGTCATGTCCATTCTTTCCGTGGCGCGGGATCTGGCCGATCTGCGGCAGCGCATGGGCCGCATGGTGCTTGCCCTTGACCGCAACGGCAGGCCCGTGACCACCGCCGACCTTGAAGTGGACGGCGCCATGACCGCCTGGCTGGTGGAGGCCATCAAGCCCAACCTTATCCAGACCATCGAGGGCCAGCCCGTGCTGGTGCACACTGGCCCCTTCGGCAACATCGCTCTGGGACAGAGTTCGGTTATTGCCGACAGGGTGGGGCTGAAGCTTGGCGACATCCATGTGACAGAATCCGGTTTTGCCGCAGAAATGGGCTACGAGAAATTCTGGAACCTCAAGTGCCGTTACAGTGGCCTTGCGCCTGACGCGGCAGTGATTGTGGCGACGGTGCGGGCGCTCAAGCACCACGGCGGCGCGCCGCAGCCCCGCCCCGGCCAGCCCCTGCCCGAAGAATATCTGAGGGAAGATGTGGGCCTGGTGGAAGCCGGTTGCGTCAACCTGCTGCACCACATCGGCATTGTGCGCCGTTCCGGTGTGCCCTCTGTAGTGTGCATCAACAAGTTTTATACCGACAAGCCCGCAGAAATCGCCGCTATCCGCCGCATTTGCGAAAAGGCGGGGGCTAGCGTGGCTGTTTCGGAACACTGGGAAAAAGGCGGCGAAGGCGCGCTTGAACTGGCAGATGCCGTCATGGACGCCTGCAATTCGCCCAAGCGGAACTTCCGTCCGCTCTACGACTGGAAGCTGCCCATTGCTGAGCGCATTGTCTGCATCGCCCGCGAAGTGTACGGCGCGGACGGCGTGGATTTTGAACCCATGGCTGCCCAGCGGCTCAAGACGCTTCAGGAACGCCCCGATGCGGACGAGCTTGGCGTGTGCATGGTCAAAACCCAGTATTCGCTTTCGGACGACGCCAAGCGCAAGGGCGTGCCTTCATCCTGGCGGCTGCATGTGCGCGATGTACTGCTTTTTGGCGGCGCTGGTCTTGTGGCTCCGGTGGCGGGCGACATCAGCCTTATGCCCGGTACTGGCTCCAGGCCCTCCTTCCGCAACATCGATGTGGATGTGGCAACCGGACGTGTAACCGGCGTGTTCTAGGAAAGCATACAATAAAAGCGTTATCCGGTCTGTTGATTGGCCGGATAACGCTTTTATTGCCTTTCATGAGCAAAAAAAAAATTTCCAGAAATATTTTTCCAACCTACTCTATTCATAGTTGATAGTATTACCGAATATCAGATATACCGTTTTTTGCCGCTTGAAAAAAATCACAAAAGACATAGGGTTAGCGCTATAAAAACACCGTATTGATCCATCAGGAGGATCACATGGAAGTAGTGCTCAGAGGCGTGCGCGGCAGCATTGCCGTGCCAGCTCCGGCCATGTCGTTTTACGGTGGCAACACCTCATGCGTTGAACTGCGCTCCGACAACGGGGCGCTGATTTTTTTTGACGCAGGCACAGGTCTGCGGCAGGCTGGCGAAAACCTGCCGGAAAGCGGCACCTGCCATCTTTTTATTTCGCACGGGCATACGGATCACATTCAGGGGCTGGGGTTCTTTCCGCCCCTGCATTCCCCCCGCTGGACAACCCACATCTATATTCCCGCCTGGCTTGAAGACGTGCTGGACAATCACTTTGCCCACGGCATGTTTCCCATACCATTCAGCGACTTTGCCGGAAATGTGGTGCGGCACAGCCTTGAACCCGGTGACGAGGTGCATCCCGCCGATGGTGTCGCGGTTGCGGCCATAGCGGCCAACCATCCCGGCGGAGCGCTTGCCTACAGGGTTTGCGCCGACAATGCCGTTTTTGTGTACTCCGGCGATTATGAAATCACCAGCGCCCCAGAAGTGCAGCAGGCGGCGCGCGAACTGCTTGAAGGCGTGGATCTGGCTGTTGTGGACAGCATGTACAGCAAGGCCAGCTATGTTGAAGGCTGGGGGCATTCTCGCTGGGAAGACTGGCGTGATCTGGGCCATGCTGCCGGGTCGGGCTGCATTGTGCTTTCACACCATGCGCCGGATATGACCGACGCGCAGATAGACGCACTACAGCATGAGGCCTTGCACAGTTGCCAGACAAGCGGGCAGCGCCTGTGCTTTGCGCGTGAGGGCATGCGGTTCAGCCTGCCCATGCCCAGGCAACAGGCCTGCGGGGAATGTGGTCTGGTTCAGTTCAGCGACTGGCTCGACAGATTTCTGGACGACCTTTCGCAGTATCAGGACGAGAACACGCTGCTCGACCGCATCCTCGCCAAATCCCGAGAGATCACGCGGGCTGATGCAGGAACCATTTTTCTTGTTGATGGGGAAGACCTGCTCTTTGCCTATACGCACAACGACAGTCTGTTTTCTGTAAACACTGCCTCAAAGTTCGCCTATTCCTCGGCGCGCCTGCCCATCAATCCCCATTCCATTGCGGGCTATGCGGCCTGCACGGGCGAAATGCTCAATATTGTGAATGTGCGCGCCTTGCCGAAGGATTTGCCGTTTTCGTTCCGCGATGATTTTGACAAGGCCACGGGATACCACACGGAATCCATGCTTGTGGTGCCTTTTCACGACCACGCGGGGCACATCTCGGGTGTGATGCAGCTCATCAACAGCCTTGATCCGCGCACGGGCAAGCCCCGCAAGTTCACCCACGACATGGAGCGGCACATACGGGTGCTGGCTCGCGAAATCGCCAATATCCTTGAGCGCAGCCATCTGGTGCGGGCAAGCATCAACCGGCTTGTGCGGCTGGCCTCGGTGCATGATCCGCTGGAAACTGGCCCCCATGCCGAGCGTGTGGGTGCCATTGCCGCAGAAATGTATCAGGTGTGGGCCAACCGCCTGTGCCTTGACCCGGACGTGACCCTGCATGTCAAAAGCCAGATACGCCTTGCTGCCATGTTGCACGACATAGGCAAGGTGGGCGTGAGCGATCTGCTGCTGAAAAAGCCGGGCAAGCTCTCTGATGAAGAAATGGCCGTCATGCGGTCGCATACGATTATTGGCGCGGGCATTCTGGAGGTAGAGGCCCAGAGCGGCGGATTCATGTCCTTCGCCCGCGAGATAGCCCACCATCACCACCAGAAATGGAATGGCAAGGGCTATGCAGGCCCCAGCGATGCGGGCAGGCTGGAAGGGGAGGGTATCCCCCTTGCGGCGCGCATAACCGCCATTGCCGATGTGTTTGATGCGCTGGTTTCTCCCCGTTCGTACAAGGCCGCATGGCCGCACGAAAAGGCTCTTGTACTCCTGCGCGAGGAGGCAGGCAGTCATTTCGACCCGCAGCTTGTGGAATGCCTTGAAGAAATCATGGACGTTGTCGCCAAGATTTATGAGCGTTTTCCTGATGCGGAGCCGGAACAGCCAAACCGTGACATTGCTTCATGAACTTTGCAGATGCCCTGAAACGGCTGCTGCGGCAGCCGTGGATTTTCACCGCCCTTGTGGGGCTGTGCGGCGGCCTTGCCATGCTGGCGCTGTATGTGGTGCAGCCTGTGGCGCTGCAACGCCTTGATCTGAGAATTTACGATGCTCTGCTGCCCCTTCGGCGGCAAAGCGAGCCTTCTCCGGTACCTCTTGTTGTTGATATAGACGAGGAATCCCTGGCCCGTTACGGACAGTGGCCCTGGCCCCGGTATCTGGTGGCCGACCTGGTGGACAGACTGGCGCAGAATGGCGCTGCTTCCATAGGGCTGGATATCATGTTTGCAGAGCCGGACAGAACCTCGCCGACACGTCTGCGCGAGGGGCTTTACCGCGACAGGGGCGTGGCGCTAGAAATTGTGGGCCTGCCTTCATATCTGGGGGATTTTGATACCCTGTTCGCCGCCTCCGTGCGCGCCGCGCCTGTGGTGCTGGGCGCGTTTGCCCGCTATGCGGGCGAGCCGTATTCCGGCCCCATGCCGCAGCCTCCGGCCATGATAGCGCGGGGCGGCAAGGATGCCCCCCCATTTGATGCCTATTTACCGACTGCCCTTGGCGCAGTTTTGCCTCTGCCGCAGCTTTTTGCAGAGGCCCCCGTGGGTTTTGTGAATGTATCGCCCGATGCGGATGGCCTTGTGCGGCAGGTTCCGCTGCTCCTCAGGCTTGGCGATGCTGTTTACCCCTCGCTGGCCTTGCAGGCCCTCATGCGCGCGCTGGGAACTGATGCCCTGCGGCTGTACACCGGGCCGGACGGGCTTTTCAGCGTGGCGGCGGGGGAGTTCAAGATTCCGGTTTCGCGCGAAGGCTATATGCTGGTTCCCTTTCAGGGAGGGCGGCATACCTATCGGTATGTCAGCGCCGCCAAGGTGCTGGATGGCAGCGCAAAGCGGGCTGATATTGACGGTTGCATTGTTTTTGTGGGCACGTCAGCACCCGGTCTGGCCGATATCCGCGCAACGCCCTTTGACAGGGTGATGCCCGGGGTGGAGGTACATGCAGCGGCCATAGACGCCATGATCAGCGGCAATTTTGTGCAGGCGCCATCCTGGGGGCCGGGTGCGCAGGCGCTGATAATAGCCTTTGTGACCTGCGCGGCAACGCTGGCCTTTGGTTTTGCCGGGCCGCGCGTATATGTGCCGTCTTCTCTGGCGCTGATGGGCGCTACGGTCGTGGCCTCACGGCAGCTGTTTATGGGGGGCCTCTTTCTCTCGCCCCTGTATGGTCTGCTCACCACCCTGCTGTGCGGCGGTTTGCTGCTGAGCGTGCGTTTCTGGCAGGAGGAAAAGCAGAAGATCGTTCTGCGCCGGGCGTTTTCGCGCTATGTGTCGCCGGAGGTGGTCAAGCGGATCAGCAAGCGGCAGGGCGATCTGCTGGCTGGCGAAAATCGCGAGCTTTCCATCCTGTTTACGGATATTCGGGGTTTTACAAGCCTTTCCGAATCGCTTTCACCGCAGGATGTGGTGCAGCTGCTGAACAGCTATTTTACGCCCATGACGGCAATTGTGCGCAGTCGGCAGGGCACCCTGGACAAGTTCATCGGCGATGCGCTCATGGCCTTCTGGAACGCACCCCTTGATGTGCCGGGCCATCCCGCACTTGCGGTGGACGCCGCACTGAGCATGCAGGAGCAGCTTGAGGCGCTGAACGGCGAAATTGAGGCGAGCTTTGGCATACGGCTTGCGATGGGCGCGGGCATTCACACCGGGCAGGCCTATGTGGGCAACATGGGGTCAGACGACCTCATCAACTACACCCTCATTGGCGATAATGTGAATCTGGCCTCGCGCCTTGAGGGCCTGTGCAAACGCTATGGCGCGCCCGTGGTGGTGAGTGAGGATACCAGGGAAGGCTGCGGGGATGCCTTTGCCTTTGTTCATCTTGATGTGCTGCGCGTGAAGGGTAAGACGAAGCCCGTCAGCATTTACTGGCCCATGAGGCCGGGTACGGATGCAATTTTTCAGGAGTCCATGCCGCAATGGATCGCGGCGCGCGCACTGTATGAAAAGGGGGATTTTTCCGAGGCTGCGGCTGGCTTTGCCGCGCTGGTAAAAAGGTATCCAGGCGTGCGCCTGTTTGGTTTGTATCATGAGCGCTCGCTCATGCTTGCGCAGAATCCACCTGCCCAGTGGGACGGCATCTGGACAATGGAAGGCAAGTAGAAACAATCCTGTTGCTGTGGGGGGAACCATGATTCGTTCAATGCTGGGGCGCGGGGCTTTGGCCCTGTGCCTGACTTTGCTGGCCGGAGGCGTATGCACGGCCAAGGATGTGGGACAGGTTATTTCCTTCAAGGCAGGCGTTACTGCCCAGAGGAGTGGACAGGCCGTGGTGCTGGACATGAAAAGCCCGGTTGCGGATCGGGATACGCTGACTACAGACGCCACGGGCCGGGCGCAGATTTTGTTTGACGACGACACAACAGTGTCGCTTGGTTCCAACACGTCCCTGAGCCTTGAAACTGTGGTCGCAGAAGGCGCGAATCCTGCCTTCAAGGTCAGGATGGGGCAGGGCATAGCCCGGTTTATCACGGGCAAGATTGTGGAAAAAAATCCTGACGGGTTTTCTGTGGTTACGCCGGATGCCACCGTAGGCATCCGCGGCACCATCCTTTCCCTTAAGGTGGATAGCGGCGCCACAACCGTGTATGTAGCCAATACCTCCAAAGAGGTTTTTGTTAACGGTGTGCGGGTGCCGTCCGGTTTCAAGATCACCCTGCCGCAGGGTACGGTTACCCCCATGACGCCAGCAGACCACAACCTGGTGTCTGGCAGCGTGGCGGCCAACAGACCCGCCTCTGGCGGAACCGCGCAGCTGGCGCCGCCTTCCCCCGTAATGGGGAACCCAATTACGCCAACGCCCCTGGCGCAGACGCCCATTGTAGCGCAGGCGCTGGGCGAGGGCTTCCGGCAGACGGGCAACGCCAACGTGTCTGGCGCGCTGATAACTGGTATGTATACAGGATCGTTCAGTTTTCTTGTTAACCTGACAAACGGCAATGTGAGCAACGGTGTCATGCAGTCTGGCAACTCGGACACACCTATGGCAATGACGGGCGGAAGGGGAAGCATCAGCGGCTCAAGCCTGAATGTTAGCGGATTCACGGCCAATGATTATTCCGGCTCCATGAGTGGCACCGCCGCCCGCAACACATCAGGGCTGTCTGTTATAGGCGGCTACAATGTCACTAATAACAGTGATGGCAGCTTGAGGGAATCTGGTACATTTTCCGGCAAACAACGATAGGTGGAGCCAGCAATGATACGTAATCCATTCCACCCGTTGCAGCTCTGCTGTAGGTTCGCGCTTGTGCTCCTGTGCATGCTTTTGCTGGTTAGCACCGCCATCGCCGCAGATGATTCACCCGCTCTGCGCACTGCGGTAGGATCCGCAAAGGCGGATGCCGCTGCCCTCATGCAACAGGGCAAATATGCTTCCGCATACGACATGTACATGCGCCTGCTGCGTGAAGCGCCGGACGATGATGAAATCAACCTTAATCTGGCGCGCAGCTCCATGCGCAGCGGGCGGTACAATCAGGCCGTAATGGCCTATGAGCGCCTCACGGAAAAGTATCCGTCGGAACCAGTACTCTACAATGAGCTGGCACAGGCCTATATGGCGCTTGAAGACCGTGTAAGCGCAGAGCAAGCCATGGCAACCATGCGGTCGCTGAACCCCAACATCAGCAAGGCTGATAATGACCGACTGCTGGATTCGCTTGAGAAGCGCTACGATCACTGGCAGGTGCACGGCAAACTCCGCACTGGTCTTTTGTATGACTCCAATGCCACATTTGGCCCCTCAAGTACCACCATGGACATGGGGGTTTGGCGCGTAACCCTGCCGGATGCGGAAGCCAAAAGTACCTTTGGCGCGTATCTTGGGGCAAACCTTGATGTGGGCTGGAAGGCCGAGCGGGATACGCCCTGGTGGATCGTGGGCGACGCGCAGGGCATGGCGCGCGGCAATGGAGATTCCTCCCTGGATGATGTGCACAGCCGCACATCCGAATGGGGTAGGGCGGCGGTGGGCCTTCGCCATCTCACGCCTACAACCATGTTTGATCTGCGCCTTAAGAGCGAAGTTTTTGATTATCAGTGGTACCAGAATGTCACGGCATCCGGCCCGGAAGCTACCTGGCTTTGGGCGGTCACGCCGTCATGGCACCTTATTACGCGCGGGACTCTGGATTCGCGGGCATACTCACGGGACGGCGACCGCAACGGCGCGTACTGGACACTGGGCCAGTATGTGCGGCGGTTTTTTGGCGAGAGCAACCATGAAATCATGGTCGGCTTAAGCTATGTGGGCGGTAATACGCCGGAGAAGGCCGATTATTGCTACACGGGATGGGAAGCCAGCGCCCGGCTCTCACTCAAACTGCCCAAGGGTTTTGAGCTCGCCCCCTTTGTTTCCTTTGAAAACGACTGGTACAACGGCCCGGCAACAGCGCTTGAAACGTCCAACAGGCTTGACCAGAAATGGCGCACCGGCGCGGCCCTTACGTGGCATATTACCGATGCCTGGTCTGTTGAAACCTCGTACCAGTATACCCACAACAATTCAGAAAGCCCGCTGTACAGATACGACCAGTCCCTTGTTTCGCTAGGAGTTGCCTGGTCGTTCTAGGGTTGGCTAGAATCGTGGTATTGACGCCCAAGGGGCACTTCACACGCAACGCAAAATGGCTTGTGGTTTCCCACAAGCCATTTTGCGTAAAATCTGCCAAGAGCTTGGACAAAAAGAGCCGCAGGTTACTGCGGCTCTTTCAGCTTGAAAATCCTGTGGCTTGCGTTAACGCCCTAGCGGGCGCAAAGGCGCTCTGCCGGGATAATGACAAAGTCGTGGGCCTTGAGTACTTCAATGGCCTGATCGACCTTGTCAAAGCGGAAGATCATAACGGCGCTTTCAGCTTCGCGCTGCACAAAGGCGTACATGTATTCCACGTTGATTCCGTTCTTGGAAACCGTCTGAAGGACGGAATCAAGGCCGCCTGGGACATCGGGAACTTCCACGGCCACAACGCTTGTGCGGCCAAGGGTGAACCCCTTTTCCTTCAAAACAACCTTGGCTTTATCATGGTCGCATACAATCATGCGCAGAATGCCGAAATCAGAAGTATCGGCCAGCGAGAGCGCGCGAATATTAATGCCAGCCTCTGCCAGAGTATGCGTAACCTCGGCCAGACGACCGGCCCGGTTTTCCAGAAAAACTGAAAGCTGTTCCGTTTTCATGACAAATCCTTATGTTTCAACGGGCGGTTCTATGCCTTGTGATTGGGATCGTCAGTAGACGTGGGCTGCTTTTTATCCTTGGGGGTTATGTCAATTTCATCCGGCTCGGTTGAAGAGCGGCGAAAGTTGCGGATTGCCCGACCCAGCCCGCCGCCGATTTCCGGCAGTTTGTTCGACCCGAAAACAAGCAGAACCACAACAAGTAAGAGCAATAATTCAGGCATGCTTACGCCGAACATGCGGGGAGCCTCCGTTGAGAGTTGGGCAATAATGCAAATTACACCCTAAAAGATAAGCCTTGCTAAACCCAAGGTCAAGGTGAAACCTGGAGCCGACCGGGTGGACGGCCCCATGCTCGCGCCGCAGAGCGGCAATTTGCCTTGGTTGGTTGCCGGGGGCTTACTTGCCCATGGCGTTCATGAAATCCTTGTTGGATTTGGTCGCGCGCATTTTGTCCAGCAAAAATTCCATACTGTCGATGGAAGACATGGGGGCAAGAATTTTGCGCAGAATCCATACGCGGTTGAGTACATCGTCGGCCAGCAGCAGGTCTTCCTTGCGAGTGCCCGTGCGGTTGATATCGATGGCGGGGAAGACGCGTTTTTCCGAAAGGTGGCGGTCGAGATAGATTTCCATGTTGCCGGTACCTTTGAATTCTTCAAAGATAACTTCATCCATGCGGGAACCCGTGTCGATAAGCGCTGTAGCGATGATGGTGAGGCTGCCGCCTTCTTCAATATTGCGGGCCGCGCCAAAAAAGCGTTTGGGCCGTTGCAGGGCGTTGGCGTCAAGACCGCCGGAGAGCACCCGGCCAGAAGAAGGGGTAACCGCGTTATACGCGCGCCCCAGGCGGGTGATGGAGTCGAGCAGGATGACAACGTCGCGCTTGCGTTCCACAAGGCGCTTGGCTTTTTCAAGCACCATCTCGCACACCTGCACGTGGCGCTGCGGCGGTTCGTCAAAGGTGGAGCTGATAACCTCGGCCTTTTTGACTGTGCGCTCCATGTCGGTAACTTCTTCCGGGCGCTCGTCAATCAAAAGCACAATGAGGTACACATCGGGGTTATTGGCATTAATGGCATTGGCCAGCGCCTGGAGCAGGATTGTTTTACCCGTGCGCGGCGGGGCCACGATAAGGCCGCGCTGCCCGCAGCCAATGGGCGCCATGATGTCGATAACGCGATTGGAAAGATTTTTCTCGCCGTTTTCCATGACGAGCTGGAGGTCGGGATAGATGGGCGTGAGGTTGTCAAAAAGAACAAGGTTCTTGGCGTGTTCCGGCGGTTCAAAGCCGATCTCGGTGACCTTGAGCAGGGCAAAGTAGCGTTCGCCTTCCTTGGGGGGGCGGATCTGACCGGAAACTATATCGCCCTTGCGCAAGGAAAACCGCCTGATCTGCGAGGGCGACACGTAGATGTCATCCGGGCCGGGCATGTAGCTGCACAGCGGCGACCTCAAAAAGCCAAAGCCATCGGGCAGAATTTCAAGCACGCCATCACCGTAAATGGTGCCGTTTTGTGAAGCACAGGTGGAAAGCAGAGCGAAAATGAGCTCCTGCTTGCGCATGGAACTGGCATTTTCAATTTCATACTGCTCAGCCAGCTCCATGAGTTCCTGCATGCTACGCGTCTTCAGCTCCGTGAGGCTCAAGGCGCTGTCGGTCAACAGTGTGGAAGTAGCTTTCTTTTTGCGCATAACAGTCCGATATTTTGATAAGACACAGGGTAACGCTTACAATATTTGCATATTGTAGCGTGGTAGGCGGATGATATTGGGAACAAAAAAGATGTGTGAAAATGCGATTAGCCCATCTTTTCTGTAATGGCAAGGAAAAAATACGTCGTTGTTCACAAAAAATTTGGTCAGGGGGTGAGCGGGCTAGCTGGCGGTTTCTTCAGGTGCTGGCGGAGGGGCATAGATTTCAAGCAGTTCGTTGCGCACCTTGTCTTCTGCGATTTCCAGAACTTCTGACAATTCGCCGGTCACAAGGCCCATGGCCTGCTCCTGAAGCCGCCGTTCGCCAAAAGAAAGTTCCTTGCTGCGGCCAATAAGCAGCAGCTCGCGCAGCACTTCGGCCACAATTGCAAGGCTCGGGCTTTTGAGCCGCTCGGAATATTCGCGGAAGCGGCGGTTCCAGTTCTGGCCCGTATACACAACCTTGCCCGAATCATTGTGGAGCGATTCAAGAATCGTGGCCGCTTCATCCTTGGGCGTAAGGGTACGCAGGCCCACATGCGCGGCATTGTTTACCGGAACCATCAGCGTGACGTTGTTTGCCCGAATGCGCACAATATAGAGCTCACAGACAAGCCCCCCAACGGTTTTGCTGTCTATGCGTTCTATTTGGCCCACACCTTGGGCAGGATATACAACGAGATCGTCCGGAGTGAACATGATGCCACCAAAACGCCCCCAAAGGCGCAAATAAACGAGACCTGGAGCGATAGCTGGAAGTCGCGAATTAAATGAAGTATTGAAGAGTCGGAAACCGACTCTTCAAATATCCTAGTCCAAGAATGAGCAGGAGTCCAGTTGAAAAAGTATTTTGCTCATATTTGAGGCAATAGGCATTTGACCGGGCGAGCAAGGCAGTGCGCAGATACTGTTGCAGAGGGTTTACAGCATTGGCCCGATGCAAATTGATTGCAAAACCGGCGGTTACAGAAAGCCATTATCAAAAGGCAGCACTGCACGGCACTGCTCAGGATGCCTTTCGCGCAGCACGAACAGCGCTGTCGAGCCCTTTATCGGCAAAGGCAAACAATGTATCGGCGGCAAGTTCCATCGAATTCTCAATGTGTTTTGCATCTTCGCCCTCAGGTCGCCCCAGTACCCAGTTGGTCACGTCACCCTTGTGAGGGGGGCGGCCAATGCCCATGCGCAGGCGGTAAAAATCTGGCGTTCCCAAAAGTTCTGTGATGGATTTCAGTCCATTGTGCCCAGCATTGCCCCCGCCAAGCTTGAAGCGAAGCTCCCCGGCGGGGATGTCCAGTTCGTCATGCACAACAACAAGGTCATGCGGCTTGAGTTTGTGCCAGGCGAGCAGCGGCTGCACGCACTGACCGCTCAGGTTCATGAATGTCTGCGGCTTGGCCGCAAGCCATAAGCCCCCAAGCTTTGGCAGGCGCAAGCGCCACAATTCGCAAGAAAATTTGCCGCCGTTTTGTTGGCTTGCTTCGCCGTCTCTGGCGGCAAGTTCCACAAGATAGCTCACAAAATCAAAGCCGCAATTATGACGTGTATGGTCGTATTTGGCGCCGGGATTGCCCAGACCTACGATAACGCCTTTATAGTCCATCAGTACGCCTCCGGGGGCGATTTTAGGGCAATATCATTTTGAAATTGCTCTGGTGACTGCGAGAGCAGGCACTCGCCGTGAAGGTATAAGCGCAATTTACTTGCGCGGTTAAATACCGGAACAGGCATGTCTTAAACTTTGAAAATGTATTTTTCAAAGCTTATCTGCTCTAGTCTGCTCAAGGTGCAGTGGCAGGCCAAGCCCCGCGCATGCCGCTGCTGCGGTGCGGGCCATAAAGTGGCACAGCGGGGGATTCATGGCGGCCAGATGCCCGCCGCCGGGCAGCCAGACCAGCTTTTTGGCCGGTGCCTTGAGGCAGTCAAAGGTGGCCTGAATGATGGCTGGCGTAAACAGGGCATCGTTTTGAGCGCTGAAAAAATACAGGGGGCAATGTAGCCCCTCGGGCAGACGCGTGTTGAACAGGCTGGCCAAAAAACTCAGGGGATATGTCAGCCGTGTTTTGCGGCGGTTGCTCACAGTTCGCCGCGCGCCGGAAATGATCCGCCAGGAATCAAGGTAGGCCTGCAAGGGCATGGGCAGCCACGGCAGCCAGCGTGCCAGTCTACAGAAAATACGTTCAATATCCGCTCTGCGGTCAGCCAGGCCGGCAAAGCGCGTCAGATAGACAGCCTCGCGCATCTGGGGCAGCACACCGGTAATGGGAAACGCCGCTGTAAGGCCGGGGGATGCCGCAGCATGCGCCAGTGCGAGTATGCCGCCCTGGCTGTGCCCGCATACCGCAATGTGGGCATGGCCTGCATCGCGCAGCCATGTCTCGGCGTCCAGGCAGTTTTGCCGCAGGTCGTCAAAGCTGAACCCCGCGCAGTGGCGGTTCAGCCCGTGCCCGGTGAAATGCACTGCGGCAACGGCAAAGCCAGCTTGCTGCAAGGCGGCAATCATGGGCCGATACTGAATGGGCGACAGCATGGTGCCAGGATAAAACAGCATGACCCCGGCCCCATGATTGGGCCAGAGTTCGAGCCGCAGTTCCCGGTTATGGGCAGGCAGCTTGTGCGTGACAAAGGCTGGTTTGTTCATGGCGCCATGCGTACATAAAATGAGGCCGGTCCCGCGAGGAACCGGCCAATACAGTCGCACAAAGGCCCGATGACCGGGCTTTGCGTCAAACAGTCTTATTCGGCGGCTTCAGCGGCTTCCTTGGCCTTGGAAAGGACGCTGACGATGGCGAAGTTCTGGTCGTAAACAGCCTTGACGTTTTCGGGCAGGGGCAGGTCGCCCACGCAGATGGTGGTGTTGATGTCCATGGGGGTCACATCAACAACGATCTTTTTGGGCATGTCCAGGGGCTTGCTGCACAGGCGTACGACTTCGCGGTAGGTTTCAAGCTGGCCGCCGAGCTTCACGCCGCGCGACACACCCACGAATTCCACGGGCACGTCAACGGTCACGGGCTTGTCCAGATCCACGCCGTAGTAGTCGATATGGCAGAATTCCTTCTTGTAGGGATGGTACTGCACGTCCCAGATGATCACAGGATGCACGGACTTCTGACCGTTGTCGTCAATCTCGAGGTTGAACACCGAGGTGCGACCGGCTTCGGCAAAAATCTTTTCCAGCGGCAGGGTAGGAGCCTGCACAGAAATGTTGTCACCCTTGGCGGTGTAGAACACGCCGGGGATCAGATCCTGGGTACGCAGACGGCCACTGGCGCCTTTGCCGCTACCTTCGCGCTTCTGCACGCTCAAAGTCTTTTCAATATTCATGTCCTGCTCCTTGGCTTACCGCAGCCGAAGCGTGCGGAAAAAGTTCTGTTATTATGGAACCGGCCCTTGCGGGCAGGCTTGGGGCTATACGCAAACCGCATAAAGCGGGTTACACAAACAACACGCTCACCGATGAACCGGTATGGATGTTGTGGATAGTCTTGCCCAGAAGGGCAGCCACAGAAACAACCTCCAGCTTTGGACAACGCTCAAGCTTGTCGCCCATGGGGATGGTGTCTGTGACAAATAACTTTGAAAGCGCTTCGGTGCTGTTGATGCGCTCAATGGCCGGGCCAGACAAAACACCGTGGGTGGCGCAGGCCACAATCTTGGTAGCGCCGTTTTTGAGCAGCACGTCAGCACCAGCGCACAATGTGCCAGCGGTGTCGATCATGTCGTCCACCACAATGGCAATACGGCCTTTCACATCGCCGATAACATGCATGGCCTGTGCCTGATTGGGCTTGTCGCGGCGCTTGTCCACAATGGCCAGCGGCGCATTGAGCCTTTTGGCATAGGCGCGGGCGCGCTCAACACCGCCAGCATCGGGCGACACGATCACTATGTTGTCATCGTGCAGCCGCCGCAGCGATTCAAGCATGACAGGCACGGCAAACAGGTTGTCCACCGGGCAGTCAAAGTAGCCCTGAATCTGTCCCGCGTGCAGGTCAATGGTGACCACGCGTTCCGCACCGGCAACGCTGATAAAATCGGCCACCATTTTGGCGCTGATGGGCGCACGGGGGCTGACCTTGCGATCCTGGCGCGCATAGCCGTAGTAAGGAATAACGGCGGTAATCCTGCCTGCGCTGGCCCTTTTGAGGGCATCAAGCATGAGGCAGAGCTGCACCAGATTGCGGTTGATGGTCGGGGGGCAGGTGGGCTGCACCACAAAAACGTCATCACCGCGAACATTGTCGCCTATTTCGATCCGCAACTCGCCGTCGCTGAACGTGGTAGCCAGCGTGGGCGTGAGTTGACACCCCAGATGGTTGCAGATGGCCTTGGCCAAATCCGGATTGGAAGACCCGGTGACGATCTTAAGATCGCTGTACATGAACCGCCCTGCCTTGCGCGCCAAAGAGCACTTACGGTTATACATCCTTGCTGCCGTCGCCGGAAGAAAGGCGGCGCTTTATTGCCAGGCCGCCGACAAATCGACGGAAGGCGCGGTCAGACGCCCCAGACGCGATACAGCAGCGTGTGGCTGGGATGGAAGGGTTCGAACCTTCGAATGACGGAGCCAAAACCCGTTGCCTTACCACTTGGCTACATCCCAGTATTTCACAGCACGTGCGCGTATACGCGCCTGTTCTCTCCTTGCAGCATGGCGGCAGCCGCCTGCGATTCCACATGGGATTCGTGTGCGAAAAGCGCCACAATGCTTGAGCCGCTGCCACTCATGGCTACGGCTCCAGCCCCAAGGCGCAGCAAGTTCGCCTTGATTTCTGCAAGCTGTGGATGGCGAGAAAATACAACGTCCTCAAGGTCGTTGTGAATGCTCAACTCTGTCCGCACCCCGGAGAGAAAAGTTCCATTAGCCTTGCTTTCTGTCTTTGTCAAGAAATTTTGCCCAGAAACCGTGTTTGAAGCCTTGAGCGCGGCGTCATAATCGGCGTATGCCTGGGGGGTGGATGCATGAATTTGGGAGCATATCAGAACAAGGTGTATGCCTGCAAGCGTATCATCCCTGCAAGGCTCGATGATCTCGCCAATGCCACGCACCCGGCAGGGTTTGTTTATGAGAAAAAACGGCGTGTCCGCGCCTACTGTGAGGGCAACCTCTGCCAGCGCCTGATCGTCAAGCGGGCTGGATAGCCTGCTGTTGAGCCAGCGCAGCAGGGCCGCCGCATCGCTGCTGCCGCCGCCAAGACCTGCGCCTGTTGGAATGCCCTTGTTCAGGCGCACTTCAAGCCCGGGCAGGTTGGGCACACGTTTGGCGAGGGCGGCGTAGGCCTTGGTGAGGGTGTTGTTCTCAAGGTCAATGCCCGGCGCATCACACTGCACAACCAGCCCGGCAGCGTCGGTTTCGCGAATGTACAGGCGATCGCAGGGACGGGGCAGGGGCCAGAAAAGAGAATCCAGTTCATGATACCCGTTTTCCCGCACACCCGTGATGCGCAAACCAAGATTAACCTTGCACCCGGCAACAACTACGCTCATGGATTTTTTCGCTCCTGTGGCGATTGATGGCTACAGCGTTTCAACCGTGAGATTGCCGTTGGTGTACACGCAGATTTCCGAGGCGATGCGCATGGCCTCACGGGCAATGGCCTCCGCATCCATGTCGCTGTGCCGGGCAAGCGCCCGCGCCGCCGCAAGGGCATAGGGGCCGCCGCTGCCAATGGCCGCAACCTCGTCGTCCGGTTCAATGACGTCGCCCGTGCCCGACAGCACGAGAATGTGCTCGCTGTCCGCCAGCAGGAGCATGGCCTCGAGCTTGCGCAGGTATTTGTCCTTGCGCCACTCCTTGGTCATTTCAACGGCGGCGCGAACCATGTTGCCGCGCAATTCCTTGAGCTTGGCTTCAAAAAGTTCAAACAGGGTAAAGGCATCGGCTGTGGCCCCGGCAAAACCCGCCAGGATCTTGCCGTCATACAGACGTCGTACCTTCTGAGCGCCGTGCTTCATGATCATATTCTGGCCCAGGGTCACCTGACCATCGCCAGCAATGGCCACGCGGCCATTCTTTCTTACTGCCAGTATGGTTGTGGCATGCGTATCCATCATCAGTTCTTTTCCCATATTTCCTTGCGCTCTTTGTAGGCGGCCTCAAGTTTCTGAAAATCGCGCGGATTTGCAGATTTGCCCGACAAGGCCTTGGCCTGGTTAAAGTAGCGCTCGGTCTGTTTTTTGTTGTTGGAATACAGCGCGCTGTACGCCATGTGGATATAGGCCCCGGCAGTGTCGCCCGTTTTACCGAGCGAGCGGGCGTAGGCCTCGTGAACTTCGGCGTCTTCCGGCACGTAGCGCAGCACATCTTTATAATACTGCGCGGCCTGCGCCTGCCTGCCCGTTTCGTCAAGCATGCGGGCATAGAAAAAAGAGGCCATGTAGTCGCGCGGGTCAAGGCGCATGGCCTGACGCAGCAAGCCATCAGCACGGCTCATGTCGCCCTTGCGGTAGTGGAATGCCCCAGCCTCGCGCAGCACCAGAGGATCGTTGGGCGAAGCGGCGAGGGCTTCGTCAAAGGCCTTGCTGGCCTCAGTAACCCGGTTGGTACGGGCCAGCACAATACCGCGCCCCATGCATGAAAGGCCGTCCTTGCCCGAAAAACGCTGCTGCGCAGCCTGCGCGTCGCCATAGCGCGCCCAGAGGAGCGTTTTGACGCGGATAAATTTGGTGTTGTCCTGCGTACGGCCCTGCACAGACTTGCCCATGCCCTCAATGCGGGCCTGAAGCCCGTTGATGCGGTCGCCAATGGCAGGGTGGGTAGAAAGGTAGGTCGGTACGCTGGTGCCGCTCATCCAGCTTTTCTGGCGCAGCACCTTGAAGCCGCCCACCATGCCCTGCGGGGGATAACCCGCAGCCACAAGGTATTGCAGGCCAATCTGGTCGGCTTCGGTTTCGTCCATGCGGCTGTAGTTGAGCATGGCCGACTGTCCGGCCCCCAGCGCGCCCACAGCAATCGCGCCGCCGCTGGAGCCGCCCACCGCCACGCCCGCAATGGCCAGCAGCAGGGAGCCAAGGGTCACAAACTGCGCGCGTTCAAGGCGTGAGGCCACGTGGTGCTGGGTTACGTGCGCCAGTTCATGGGCAAGAACGCCTGCGAGTTCTTCTTCCTTTTCCATGTTCATGATGAGGCCGGTGAACACGTAGACGTAGCCGCCGGGAATGGCAAAGGCGTTGAGCGAATTGTGCAGGATAACGGCGGCTTTGAAATTGAAGGGCTGCGGCGGAATTTTTTTGACCAGACGGTCTACGATCTGGTTGACGTACTGGCTCACCTCTGGGTCTTCCACAATGGGCATGTTTGCGCGGATCATCACGTCAAACTTGTGGCCCATCTCTTTTTCGTCCTTGATGGTGACACCGCCGAAAAAGAAGGCCTGGGCCGGTACGGCCACAAGCTGGGCTGACAGAAATGCCAGCAGAACAAACAGCGCCATAACTCGGCGCAGGGCAACACGATGCAACATGGCGTCCTCATGATGCCGCAGTAAAAGCGCCCGCGTCGGAGACCGACGCGGGCAGCGGCTTATTCCAGATCCCAAACCTGACCTTCGGGGGTGTCGCGTACGCTGACGCCCAGATCAAGAATTTCCTGACGTAGCGAATCCGAGCGGGCAAAATCCTTGCTGGCGCGGGCTTCCTGCCGGGCGAGCATTAGCTCTTCCACTCGGGGCACGTCAATCTTGCTGCGTGTGGCGCGCTGGCTGCGCAAATCAGCCAGAAAAGCTTGCGGGGCCTGCCCGAAGAGGCCAAGGCGTTTGTCCCATTCCTGCGCGCGGGCAAGAAATTCCTGCAAGAGGTCGCGTCCGGCTTCGGCTGCGCGCAGGGCCTTGTCTTCCAGCAGGCGGTTCACAAGGCGTACCTGGGCAAAAACCTGCCCAAGGGCCTGCGCCGTATTGATGTCATCCTCAAGGGCGGCATCAAAAGCCTTGGGCAGCGCGGCCCATTCCTCGGCCATTTCCTGCGGCAGGGGCGTTTTTTTCCACTTGTCGCGGGCAAGGGCCTTGCCCGCTTCGTGCAGGGCTGTGTACACGCGGTGCTGGGCTTTTTCCGCTTCGTCCATGCTGTCGGCGGTAAAGTCGATGGGGCTGCGGTAGTGCTTGCCCAGCAGGAAAAAGCGCAGGGTTTCAGGCAGATAGTTTTCAAGAATATCGCGGATGGTCTTGAAGTTGCCCAGGGATTTGGACATCTTTTCCGCATTTACCTGCACAAAGCCGTTATGCACCCAGTAGCGGGCCAGCGAGCAGGCGCAGGCAGCTTCGGACTGGGCGATCTCGTTCTCGTGGTGCGGGAAGATAAGATCCTGCCCGCCGCCGTGAATATCCAGCGGCAGATAGGGCTGGCTCATGGCCGAGCACTCAATATGCCAGCCGGGACGGCCCTTGCCCCAGGGACTTTCCCAGAAAGGTTCGCCGGGCTTGGCGGCCTTCCACAGGGCGAAATCCAGGGGGTCTTCCTTTTCTTCGCCGGGTGCTACGCGCGCGCCGGAGAGCAGATCGTCCAGGCTGCGGCCAGAGAGTTTGCCGTAGGGCTCGTAAGCCCGCACACGAAAATACACGTCCCCGGAGGGCGTGGAGTAGGCCTTGCCCGAATCAATAAGAGTGGAGCAGATGGCCTGAATCTGCGGGATAAAGTCGGTGGCGCGGGGTTCTTCATCGGCCCGCAGCACGCCCAGGCGATCCATGTCTTCATGGAAGGCGGTTATGTAGGTCTGGGCAACCTCGCGCCAGTCGCGGCCTTCCTTGTTGGCGCGGTTGATGATCTTGTCGTCCACGTCTGTAAAATTGCGCACAAAGCGGACCTCAAGCCCTGTATGGCGCAACTGCCGCACGAGCACGTCAAAAACAAGAGCGGAACGCGCATGCCCGATATGGCAAAGATCATAGGCCGTTATGCCGCAAACATACATGTTTGCCTTGCCCGGATGAACGGGAACAAACTCTTCCTTCTTACGGCCCAGGGTATTGTAGAGCAGCATGTATATCCCTTACCCGGCCTGACCGGGAAGATTGATCATGTCGATGCGGCGCTGGTGCCTGCCGCCTTCAAAGGAAGCGCACAGAAAAGCTTCAACAATGGCCTGAGCCAGTTCCACGCCGATGATGCGCGCACCGAGGCAGAGCACATTGGCGTTGTTGTGCTGGCGCGAAAGGCGCGCCTGAAGCTCTGTGGCGCACAGGGCCGCGCGGATGCCGGAGTGGCGGTTGGCGGCAATGGAAATGCCAATGCCTGTACCGCAAATGAGAATGCCTGTTCCCTGCTCTTTTTCCACAGCGGCGCAAAGCTTGTGCGCCAGCACGGGGTAGTCGCAGCTTTCGGTGGAATGGGTACCGTCGTCCACCACGTTTATGCCCTTCTGGGCAAGAAACTGGACAAGGTGTTCTTTCAGCGCATAGCCAGCGTGGTCTGAGGCAATATGAATGGTCTGCATGTATACTCCTGCAATGGTACGCACGGTGCGCCCGGACTGGCCGGACGCACCGCTAGAGCATTTAACACTTCTGTATTGGCGGTTAAGGCGCGTTGCCCCGATACCGGGCCGCAGCTGTAAGGCGCGTCCCGTCAGGTCAAAACTATTGCTGCTGCTTGAACTTGGCGAGCGGCAGCAGGGGAGCGTCATCAGGAAGGGGTAAGGCCATCTGCTCTTTTGTAAAGGGCTGGGAAACCTTTTCTCTTTCCTTGATAAGCACAATGGCGCGTTTGCCGTTGCTATGGGCAAGGTTCAGACGGCGGGGCAGCGGCTTGGGATCATCCGAATACAGGATTTCCATGCTCCAGCCCTTGCCGTTGGCCTGTTCCTGCCATTCCACGGGCAGCCCTTGCTCGTTGATGATCAGGCGGCCTCCGGGCTGACCCTGAAGGTCGTACAGGGCCTTGCCGTCGGCAGAAAAGGCGGTTTTGTCAAACTGGTTGCCAAATACCGCCGTGTACCGCCCATTGAGCAGGTCGGCCAGATGCACAAGGTTGAAGGGAACCGGCACGCCAACCTGAAGCAGGGGCTTGGTAGCGCCCTGATAGAAGTAGGCCTTGTTTTCGCTGGGGCTGTACACAAGAAAATGCTGTCCGTCTTCAAGTATCTTGGCAACAGTGGTGCCCACGCCCGCCATAACATCCAGTCGCAACTGGCGCTGGCTGTTGCCCCAGAACAGGGCCGTGACGCGCCGCGTGTCGCCCTCTGTGCCAAAGCGCAGGCTCAGTTGCAGGCGATAGGGTTCAGACTTGTCGGCAGAGCTGACAGCCGCAAACTTTTGCCAGCGCTGTTCAAGCACGGCGCGGTTTTCGGGCGAGGTTTCCAGCACGGGCTGACGGGCGCAGGCGCACAGCAGCGCCAGACAACAAAAAATAACTAGTTTTTTCATAGATGTGAAAGCCGCTGCCGCAATGCTTCCGCATTGTCGGGTTTGAGTTCCATGGCCTTTTGATAGGCGGTGCGGGCTTCATCCTTAAGGCCAGCCCGCGCGGCGATATCACCATAGTGCTCCCATATGGAGGCATCCGTATGCTCGTCCAGCGTAACGGCGCGGCGGATTTCCTTCAGGGCGTCATCGAGTTTTCCAGCCTTGAAATAAGCCCAGGCCAGAGAATCTATAATATAGGACTGGTTGGGGGCCAGATCGTTGGCCCGCACAAGAAGCGTCAGGGCGCGGTCAAGGTCGCGGTCTTCCTCGGCCAGGGTGTAGCCCACGTAGTTGAGGGCCTGATAATTGTCAGGATGCAGGGCCAGGAGTTTTTCCATGGTTTTGAAAGCGGCTTTTTTGTCGCCGGTTTCATCCTGAAGAGAGCCGAGCAGAAAGAACATTTCTGCATTGTTGGGCCAGCGCTTTATGGCATTCTGGGCAACGTCCAGGGCCTGCTTCATCTGCTTTTTCCGCGCAAGCAGGCGCACCTCGACCTCCACAAGCTCGGAGGAGTCGGGGTTGGCGCTTGTGGCCTTGCGCACGGCGTCAAGGGCCTCGGCATCACGGCCAGCCTCTGCCAGCAACTGGATGCGCAGCAGTACGCCCCGCACGGCAGACTTGCTGGAAGCCGGGATTTTATCCAGCCAGGAGAAAGCCATGTCCAGATCGCGGCGCTGGTCATATGCCAGCTCGGCCAGCAGCAGATACACATCGTGGGGCGCATCGCCCTGCGCAACTATCTGTTTGAGCAGGCTCTCCGCCTGCAAAAAGTGGCGCGAATCCATAAACATGCTGGCGACAGTCAGCTTGAAAGGCGTACTGTCCGGCCCCTGCTGCATGTACTTGAGCGCCCGTTCGGGCTGGCCCATGCGCAGCGAGATATTGATGAGCCTCAGCAGCACATCCTGCGACGAAAAATTGAGTTTGAGCAGTTTTTCGTAAACGCCGCGCGCTGCCTTGAGGTCGGGCTTCTGCTCGTAGATGAAGGCCAGTTCGGCCAGAGCCTCCACAAAATCGGGCGTATCCTTGATGGCGCGCTGCAGATAGGCCACGGCTTCACTGGGCCTGTCCATGCCGATGAGCGCCCGGGCGTGATAATAATCCACCAGCGGGGTGCGCTGCTTGCCCGTAACGCTGTTGAGCAGCTTTTCGGCCTCGGGATACTGCTTGGTTTTGACCAGCAGCAGGGCCAGCTCCATGCGGGCATCTACGGAATCGGGGTGCTTTTTAAGGTATTCGCGCATGAGCTTGACGCCAAGCTCGGGCGAACCTTTTTCCATGAGGGCTTCGGCATAGAGCAGATTGAGCGAAATATCATCGGGCCAGACGCTCAGGGCCTGCTCCATGACCATAGCGGTATGGGGAGACTTGCGGCTGAGCAGCCACACGCCGCCTTCAAGCCAGATGTTGACGGGCATGTGCGCCTTGGCCAGCAGCGGCGACGCTGCGGCAAGGGCGTTGTCGTCCTCATTGTTCATGGCCTGCGCAAAAACAAGAAAGGCGTAGGTGTTGAGCGCATTGGGCGAAAGCTCTGCTTCAACCGGGCGCAGCGATACGCCCTTGAGGTCGTGCTGCTGGGCCTTTGCTGTGGCAGATGGCGCGGCAGATTCTGCAGCGGACGTGTCCGATTTTTCAGCAGTCTGGTGCCTGGCGCCGGAACAGCCGCCGCATCCCAGCAAGGAAAAGGAGGTGGCGGCAGTCAGGGCCAGAGCGCATAGCAGCGCAACGTGGTTACGTTTCATATCAGGATTGTATCCATGTGTCTGAAAAGTCTTTGATATCCACAGCCAGATGCTGCCGGATCTTTTCCAGCAACCGCGCTTCAAGCTGGCGGACTCGTTCCCGCGTGACGTTATACCGTTCGCCTATCTCGCGCAAGGTTACAGGTTCATCCGTGAGCAGGCGATTTTGCAGAATATACAGCTCTTTTTCGTTCAGCCTGGGCAGTATGGTTTTGAGCTTGCTGCGCACCAGGCTGGCGATTTCGTCGCGCGCGAGGCTGTCTTCAATGCCGGGGCCGAGCGCGGGCAAAAAGTCCATGCGTGTTGCGCCGCCGGCATCCTCGCCCACGGGCACATTCAGCGACATATCGGTGGACGCAAGGCGCTGATCCATCTCGTTGATCTGGTCTTCCGTAACGCCAAGGCGCTCGGAAAGCATGGCCGCATCCGGGTCAAAGCCCTGCATGATCAGCTTTTGGCGCTCGCGGTTCAGATTGTAGAACAGCTTACGCTGCACCTGGGTGGTGCCGATCTTGACCATGCGCCAGTTGTCCATAATGAACTTGAGTATGTAAGCCTTGATCCAGAACGAAGCATAGTACGAAAACTTGATGCCCTTGTCGGGGTCAAATTTGTTGACCGCGCGCATGAGGCCCACGTTGCCCTCCTGCACAAGGTCGAGCACGTTCTGCATCCATCTGCGCTGAAAGTCCATGGCAATGCGCACCACAAGCCGCAGATGCGATGAAACCAGCCGAAATGCCGCATCCGCATCGTTGTGGTCGCGCACACGCAGGGCAAGCTCGTGCTCTTCATCCGGCTTGAGCAGGGGGAAGCGGCTTACTTCGCGCAGGTAAAGGTGCAGGCTGTCGCGTGGCCCCACAGCAGGCAGGCGCGGTGTGGATGGCGCAGGCAGGCCCTCGTGGTCGGCATCAAGAACAAAGGGATCGATATCGTGATCGCTGGTGTCCAGCTCAACGTCCACATCTTCTGGGGAATCAGCGAGGGCGTCGTCATCGTCCTGATCGTCAGATACGGAATCTGCTGGAACCTCGCGCGCGGCGGAGCCATCCACATCAATAATGCTCTGCTTGGCGGCCTTGCCTTCGGTCGTGCGGGAGCGCGCCTTGGCGGCAGCGCCACGTGTGCCGCCCCCGGCAGGGGCTGCCCGCTTGCGCGAAGGGGGAGCATCCAGAATTTCCACCTCAGGCGAGGAAATTTCGGTTTCTTCCGCTTTTTGCGCGCTGCGCGGGTTTTTGGGAGCTATCGGACTATCTTTTTTCATGATATTTATGTCTGAGCATCGCTGCCTGTAACGGGCCGCAATGTTTAATGCTATAGTTTTGGTTTGTTCTTTTCAGTGTTTTTCAGTAGTAAAAGGCCTGCCGGGTTTAATGCGCGGCGCGGTTTTGCGGCCCCGGCGGCGTTCAGCCCCGGGTCGGCCCGCATGTTCCGGTTCGCAAAATCCTTACGGAATCAGCGGCCTCAAACAACGGAAGCCCCAGCATACAGGTAATGCAGGCGGAAGGCAAAGGTGCACTTTGGCTTGCGGCGACTGTGCTGGGAACAGAGCGAGACGACGATGACATTTCGACAAGCCCTCGGCCTTGGCAGGCCACTTTTGCTCGACGGTGCCATGGGTACCATGCTTCAGGCCTCGGGCATGCCCGCTGGCGCGACTCCCGAAGAATTTTGCATGGCAAACCCCGACACCCTGCGCGGCATCCACAAGGCCTATCTGGACGCGGGCGTTGATCTGCTGACGTCGTGCACCTTTGGCGGCAATATTTACAAGCGGCCCAAGAGCCTGGACGTTTTTTCGTTCAACCGGCGCATGGTCGAAATTGCCAGGGAAGCCGCCGCACAGGCTGGCCGCCCTGTCTTTGTGGCGGGCAATGTGGGCCCCACGGGGCATTTTGCCAAGCCCCTCGGCCCGGTGGAACCGCGCGATCTTATCGCGGCCTTTGCCAATCAGATTCGCGGGCTTGTGGCGGGCGGGGCCGACCTCATATTTATTGAAACGCAATTTGATCTGGCCGAAGCCAGAGCCGCCGTGGCGGCTGCCCGGCAGGAATGCGACCTGCCCGTCATGGTCTCCATGACTTTTGAACAGGGCGTGAGCCTTACCGGCTCCACCCCCGCAATTTTTGCCGAAACCATGCAGAACATGGGCGTGGATGTGGTGGGCACCAACTGTAGCCTCGGCCCGGATCAAATGCTGCCCGTGGTGCAGGAACTGCTCGGCGTGTGCGAATGCCCGGTCATGGCCGAACCCAATGCCGGTTTGCCCGAGCTGCGCGGTAATGAAACCGTGTTCCCTCTGGGGCCGGAAGATTTTGCGCAAAAAACCGCCCCCTTCGCCCACCTTGGCGCGCGCATACTTGGCGGCTGCTGCGGCACCACGCCCGCTCATCTGGCGGCGCTTGCGCAGGCCCTGCGCGGCATGGACAGCGTCACGCCGCCCCCGGTATCGCGCAAGGGCATCTGCCTGACCAACCGCTCCCAGATGGTGCGCATCGCTGTGGGCCAGCCCCTGACCATCATTGGCGAGCGTATCAACCCCACGGGCAAAAAGGCTCTTACGCAGGAGCTTCAGGCCGGAGTTTTTGACGTCGCCATGCAACTGGCCGACGCACAGGTGGATGCCGGAGCCACTGTGCTTGATGTGAACGTGGGCGCGCCCCTGGTGGACGAAACCCAGCTTTTGCCCGAACTCGTGCAGCGCCTTGTGGGGCGGCTGCCCCTGCCGCTCTCCATAGATTCCTCCAATGCCAATGCCATTGCCAACGCCTTGCCGTACTGTCCCGGTTCGTTTCTGGTGAATTCCATCAGCGGCGAGACTGGGCGCATGGAAGCGCTCGGCCCCTTGTGCCGCGACTTTGGCGCGCCCTTTATTCTGCTGCCCCTCCAGGGGGCGCATCTGCCGGAAAAAGCCGCAGAGCGCATCCGCACGGTGGAGAGCCTGATCGAAAAGGCCGAGGGCATGGGTATTTCGCGGCGGCTGATGATGGTGGACATTCTCGCGCTGGCTGTATCCTCCAGCGCGGACAGCGCGCTCCAGTGCCTGGAAATGACCCGCTGGTGCGCTGCCAACGGCCTGCCCACAACGCTTGGCCTTTCAAATCTTTCTTTTGGCCTGCCCGCGCGTGAACTGCTCAATTCCACGTTTCTTTCCCTGGCGGCTGGCGCGGGGCTTACATCGTGCATCGCCAACCCCTCGGCCCAGCGGCTGCGCGAGGCGGCAGACGCGCTCAAGGTGCTGTGCAACCACGATGCCCACGCATCCTCATTTATAGCCTCCTATTCCGGCTGGAAGCCCGGCGAAGGCTCCGTGCAGGTGCGTCAGGGCGGCGGGGCGGCGGCCAAAACCCTTGCCGAGGCCGTGCTCAACGGCGACAAGGAAAATGTGCTGCCCCTGCTTACGGCAGAGCTTGACGCGGGCGCTGACCCCTTTACCCTTGTGCAGGAAACGCTCATTCCGGCTATTACGGAAGTGGGCGCGCGCTATGAACGGCGGGAATATTTTTTGCCCCAGCTCATTCGCGCGGCAGAAACCATGCAGACCGCCTTTGCGCATCTCAAGCCTTTGCTGGAGGCCGGGCGAGGCCCGGAAACGCGCCCTGTTGTTGTGATGGCCACGGTCGAAGGTGATATTCACGATATTGGCAAAAATATTGTTTCGCTGCTGCTCGGCAACCACGGTTTTGACGTTGTGGACGCGGGCAAGGACGTTCCGGCAGAAGCCATTGTTGCTTGCGCACTCAAGCACAACGCGCGTATCATCGGCTTGTCGGCATTGATGACCACCACCATGGTTCGCATGGAAGACACCATCAAAATCGTCAGGGAGCGCGCTTTGCCCATCAAGGTATTGGTGGGCGGGGCTGCCGTTACGCAGGCTTTTGCCGATGTCATTGGCGCAGATGCGTATTGCGCTGACGCCGTAGGTGCGGTAAAGGCCGCCAAGCAGTTTGTTTAGCCGCGCCCCGGCGCGGCCTTTGCTCCTCATTCAAAACTTCGGGTAAACTATGAAGAAACTCATCCTGGCCTTATTGCTGTGTCTGGCTTTGCCGTGCTCGGCGCTGGCGGCCTCGTCATCGGTTCCCACCCTGAATTTGGCCGGGCTGACGGATATGCTTGCCAAAAACAAGGGCAAGGTCATCATGCTCAATTTCTTCGCCACATGGTGCCCTCCGTGCCGCGTTGAAATCCCCGAGCTTGTGAACGTTCGCAAAAAGTACGCGGAAAAAGACGTGCTTATCGTGAGCATCTCCCTTGATGAAGATTCCAAGGTTGTGCCCCCCTTTGTGGAAAAGATGAAGATGACATACCCCGTCTTTGTCGCTGACCGCGAAGTGGCGCGGGCGTTCAAGATTTCGCAGATTCCTCACAATGCCTTCTACAGCAAGGATGGCCAGCTCATTCTTTCTGAACCCGGCATGGCGGACGCCGAAATGGTCGAAATGGTCTTTAAAAAGCTGCTGGAACAGAAATAATGGAAAATACCCTTGTGGTGCGCAAAGCCCACATGGACGATGTAAAGTCCATGCATGGGCTTTTGCTGCAATGCGCCCAGAAAGGGCTTTTGCTGCCCCGCGCGCTGATCCATCTTTATGGGCATGTGCGCAACTTTATGGTTGCGGAGAATACGGCTGGCGAGATAGTGGGCTGCTGCGCCCTTGCCCCGGTGTGGGAAGACCTGGCCGAAATATGCTCGCTTGTGGTGCGTGAAGAAGCCCGCCGCCTGGGAACGGGCCGGGAGCTTGTCAACGCCTGCCTCAGCGAATGCCGCGACCTGCATATTCAGAAAGTATTTGCGCTTACATACCAGGAGGCGTTTTTTGCCCGCCTGGGTTTCAGGGTTGTGGACAAGGATGTTTTGCCGCAAAAAATATGGGCCGACTGCGTGCACTGCGCTAAGTACCCCAACTGCGACGAAACGGCCGTCTATTTTGAACTGGATTCCGCTGCAAAGGACGTAGGAGAGGTGCATGCCCAAGGCTAACGACATCAAGGTAAAAGAACTGAAACCGGTATTTACGCCGGAGCAGATTGCAGCCCGGATCCAGGAGCTGGCCGCAGAGATCAACGCCGAGTACGGTGATGAACCGATGGTGGCAGTGTGTGTGCTCAAGGGTGGCTTCATGTTTTTTAGCGATCTGGTTCGATTTTTGCATAACAAAAATCTGGAGCTGGATTTTGTCCGCCTGTCTAGTTATGGCAAAGGGTCTTCCAGTTCCAAGCATGTGATCTTCAGTAAAGATGTGGAGATTGACATTTGCGGCAAGCATGTGCTGATTGTTGAAGATATCGTGGACAGCGGGCACAGTATGCGTTTTCTGCTCGGGCAGTTTGCGGCGCGCAAGGCGCGCAGTCTGCGTCTGGCTGCACTGGTGGACAAGGATGAACGCCGGGAAGTAGACGTTAAGGTCGATTTTGCGGGCTTCAAGCTGAACCAGGGGTTCATTGTGGGCTATGGCCTGGACTACGCCGAGCATTACCGTATGTTGCCCGGCGTGTTTGAAGTGATTCCAGAATAGGCTTTTCCCGGCTCCGGCAGCCGGTGGGTTTTGGAGTAATGGCATGGAAATAAAGTGTCCCAATTGCAGTAGCCGCTTCAGTTTGCCGGATCAGCTTGCCAAGCCGGGCGTCAAGCTGCGTTGCTCGGTCTGCAAGACGGTTTTCACCTACGAGCCGGAAGTTCCCTTGGCCGAACAGGGGCCGCTGCCGGAAATGCCCATCAAAAAGAAGCTGCCACTGGTCAAACTGGCGCTGATTTTTGTGCTGGTGCTGGCCTGTGCAGGCGGCGGCTGGTATTATTATTCGCTCAAGAATGCTGCCAAGCAGCCCAATGAGCAGGAAATTGCCAAGCAGGTTGAACTGCTGACCATGCGCAACGTGCGGCAGTATTATGTTGATAATGAAAAGGTGGGCAAGGTTTTTGTGGTAGAGGGCAGGGTGGTTAACGAGTTTCCGCAGCCAAAGGAACTCATTACCATTGAAGCCGCCATCTACGATAAAGACAAGAAACCCCTGGCTGTCAAAAAACAGCTCGGTGGCGTGCAGCTTTCACTTTTTCAGCTCCAGGTGCTGAGTGAGAAAGAAATGGAATCCTTCCTCAACAACAAGGTTGAGATTCTCACCAACAATACCAATGTACCGCGCGGCGGCGAAGTGCCGTTTATGGTGCTGTTTTACGCGCCGCCCGATGGCGTGGCCGAGTTTGGCGTGAGGATCATTGACGCCAGGGATGTATCTGAGCAGGGCGGCTCCGGTACGGGCGCCACTGCCGAACAGCCCAAATAGTTGGTCTGACGCAAAACGCCGCTTGTTTTCGAGCGGCGTTTTGTTATTGTGCCAGGCGCAGGGCCGCATACGCGGTTTGCCCACCGCAGTGCCTATGGCAGCGGCGGGCTGTATTGCGGCCTGTGGAATGTTGGGTCAGCCGTCTGCTGCTGGCCGGGCAAAAGGCGAATGTGCGCGAAAGGCCGGTTTTGTTGTGGAAGCCGCCTTTCGTTTTTGACGACAAGAGGATTGGCCGGCCGCATACCGGATTTTGTGCAACTGGGCGACTCTGGCGGGGAGTGGCCGCATAGCCAAATAGCTGCAAATGAAAAACGAAACACCAGAATTGAAAAGAGCCTTGAAAAACAGGCATGTACAGCTCATTGCCCTGGGCGGAGCCATTGGCACGGGCTTGTTCCTTGGTTCGGCCGGCACCATCCAGATGGCTGGCCCAGCTGTTCTGATCAGCTACTCGCTTGGCGGCTTCATTGCCTTCATGATCATGCGCCAGCTTGGCGAAATGATGGCGCAAGAACCCGTTGCCGGATCTTTCAGCAACCTTGCCCATAAGTACTGGGGTGATTTTCCCGGTCTGCTCTCTGGCTGGAACTACTGGATTCTGTATGTTCTGGTGGGCATGTCCGAGCTGTCGGCTGTTGCCGTATACGTGCAATACTGGTTTCCCAGCATCCAGCCATGGCAGACCACGGCCTTTTTCTTCCTGCTGATCACTGGCGTAAACCTTTGCCATGTGAGCCTTTTTGGCGAAATGGAATTCTGGTTTGCCTCCATCAAGATTGTGGCCATTGTGTCCATGATTCTGCTGGGGTCTTTTTTGTTGTTCAGCGGTCACGCTGGCCCTGACGCGGCGGTGAGCAACCTGTGGACCCACGGCGGCTTTTTGCCGCATGGCTGGGAAGGCGTGTTTACCGCACTGGCGGTTGTGGCCTTTTCGTTCGGCGGGCTGGAACTTGTGGGCATTGCCGCTGCGGAAACCGACAACCCGCGTGTGACCATCCCCAAGGCTGTGAACCAGATCATCTACCGCATTCTTATTTTTTACATCGGCGCGCTGCTTGTGCTGCTGACCCTGCACCCCTGGAGCCAGCTTGGCGCACCCGTGGACAAAAGCCACTGGGCCCAGGCTATGGTAGCCAGCCCCTTTGTGCAGATTTTTGACCTCATCGGTATTCCTTTTGCTGCGCATGTGCTGAACTTTGTGGTGCTCACGGCGGCCCTTTCCGTCTACAATGGCTGCGTTTACTGCAACAGCCGCATGCTGTTTGGTCTGGCGCTGCAGGGCAACGCCCCCAAGGCCTTCGGTACGGTCAGCGCTCGCGGCGTGCCTGTGTATGCCCTGCTGATTTCGTCTCTTGCCACGCTGATCTGCGTCATCATCAACTACGCCATGCCCGGCAAGGCCCTTGGCCTGCTCATGTCGCTTGTTGTGGCCGCTCTGGTCATCAACTGGGCCATGATCAGCCTGACGCACCTCAAGTTCCGCGCTGCCATGGTTCGGGCTGGCGAAGTTATTTATTTCAAGTCCCTTTGGCATCCTTTCACCAACTACCTGTGCCTGCTGGTCATGGCCATGGTGCTCACAGTGCTTGTGATCATTGGTGAAAGCCTTGCGGTAATGCTTGCCCCCATCTGGATTGCCTTTGTGTGGCTGGGCTACAAGCTGAAAAAGCAGAGCAAACATCTGCCGCCCAGCATGAGTAAATAACGCTGTAGCCGCCCTTTCTGGCTGTAAAGGCCCGCTTGGCGTACGCGTTCCTCCGGGGACGGCATGACCAAGCGGGCCTTGTTTTTTGTGGTGCGATACTTTGTTTGGGGCAGGGGATTCCTGCCGCTGCCAGCCGAGCAAATTGGACAGCGCGCAGCAAGGTATTGAAATTTTTTTTGGCACAAGCAGAAAGATGAAAGAGCGGCTAGTCGCGTGGTGCGGCAAAAAATCCGTAGCTGTGACGTAGCGTCTGTGCCAGCCTGTCTGGTTTCACGCCCGGTGTGCGGTTGGAATATTTATGTCTGCAAGACTGTTAGGAAAATTCGATAGCTGAATGGGCAGAATCAGTCTGTGATGGGCTGGCAAAGGGCTGGAGTGGGTAAATGCGAACAGAAAAGCGTAAGCTGCGGTTTTCACAAGTGGCGTGGCCGGAAAGCGTTTGTCTAGACTTGCCTTCGAGGAGCGGCTATTGTCTTGCAACAGGTGAACGCCATGAAAAAACATAAAGCAACAACAAAAAAAGGTTCGCGGTTGAACCGCGAACCTGAATTTTCTGGTGGGCCATCAGGGACTCGAACCCCGAACCAACTGATTAAGAGTCAGCTGCTCTACCAATTGAGCTAATGACCCGCATTGCGTGAAAAGGTGTTTACGCTTATGCGGCCCTGCCTGTCAAGCAATTTGAAAAAAATCAGCTAAAAAGAGATAATGCATTGAAATATGACAAACTGGCCGTAGCTTCCACCATGCCGCTTGCCCCGGCCTGGCGAGCGCTGTGCGCAGGCCTCGTAGTGCTGTGCGCCGCTGTTTTTATGAGTTTTGGGGCGCGGGCCGAGGATCTGCAACCAAGGCTTGAAACTGCCCGCGACGGGCAAAACCTGATTGCTGCGCTGCATATTGTTATCCCTGCGGAATTTCACGCCTACGGGCACGAACCGGGCGAGGCGGGCAGACCCACCACTGTGGCTTTTTCTGTAGCAGGGGGCCGGGCCTTGCCCGTGTATTACCCCGATGGAGCAGTTCAGCGGGATTATTACGATCCAGCGGCCACTGTGAACGTGTACGAAGGCAACGTGACATTTTACATCCCCTTGCCGTCCGATGCCGCAGGAAAGCCCTTTGTGGCTGATTTGAGCATGCTGTTATGCTCCAGCCGCAAGTGCATGCCCGTCAATGAACAAGTGACGGGCATGGTTGCGCGCGAATCAGCGCCCCTCAGCGGCATGCCCTGGCGCATACAGTGGCAGGAATTGCAGCATCGCGCGCCTGCGGCGCCGCCAGCAACCCCGGCGGAGGAGGACGGCAACGATGATGCGGCGGGCGATACGTGGGCCAGAGAGCCAGCGCAGGCCACCAACGGAGCATTGGCTGATGAAAGCATTGAAAAGCTGCCGCCGCCGGATGGTTTTGACGTGCGTCTTTCTCCGCGTTTTCTTGATGATTCCATGGAAATTTCCGGCCTGGGCAAGGCCCTGCTGTTTGGCATACTCGCGGGCCTGCTGCTCAACGCCATGCCCTGCGTGCTGCCAGTGCTTACCTTCAAGGTCAGCGGACTGCTCATGGTTGGCGGGCGTGATGCCGCAGGGCTCAAGCGTTTTCGGCAGCACAACCTCTGCTTTGCAGCTGGGGTCATGACGCTGTTCAGCGCGCTGGCCCTTGTGCTGGGGCTTGCAGACCTCATGTGGGGGCAGCTTTATCAAAATCAGGCTGTGCTCATGGTCATGCTGCTGGTGGTCTTTCTGATGGGGCTGTCCACCCTTGGCGTGTTCAGCCTGCCGGTTATTGACCTCAAGACCGGGGCCAACAGCAAAAATCCCTGCTTGCAGGCATATTTTACAGGCCTTGTTTCGACATTTCTGGCTACGCCTTGCAGCGGCCCACTGCTGGGCGGCGTACTGGGCTGGGCTTTTACCCAGCCGCTCATCATTGTTGTTGTGGTCTTTTGGGCTGTGGGGCTGGGCATGGCCCTGCCGTACATCCTGTTTTGCCTCTGGCCCGATCTGGCGCGAATTTTGCCAAAACCCGGGGCATGGATGCACGTATTTGAGCGCATAGTGGGCTTTATGCTCATGGGCACAGCCCTTTACCTGCTTTCTGTGCTGCCTGTTGAGCGGCACATGCAGGTGCTCACCGTGTTGCTGGTGCTTTCGCTCTGTGCCTGGCTGTGGGGGCAGTATTGCGGCATAACCGCGCCGCCCCTGAGACGCAAGATCATGGGCGTGCTGGGCGTGGGGCTGCTGGTGGCGTCTGTTTTCTGGGTGCTGCGCCCTGTTGCGCCCCTGCCGCACTGGCGGCAATTCACGCCGGAGGCTTTTGAGGCCAACCTTGGCAAAAAGCCCATGCTGCTTGAATTTACCGCCAACTGGTGCCCCAACTGCAAATTTATGGAAGCCACAGTGCTGACGGACGAGCGCATGCGCAAGCTTCAGGCCCGGTACGGCATGGAACTCGTACGCGTGGATCTGACCAACGCCAATGCCTATGCGGTGCGCCTGCTGGACGCTCTGGGCAGCAAAAGTATTCCGCTCACAGCCATTTTCCCCGCCGGGGACGAGGCCGGGCAGCCGCTTGTGTTGCGCGATGTGTATAGCGCCCGGACACTTGAGCAGGCCCTGAACGAAACTTATGAAAAATAATGGCCTTTTTCGTAGATTGCCCTATGGTTCTTTACTGCCCTGCCGATATTGTCTAATGTGTGACCATACAGCAGTGCTTGAAATGGAAAAGAGGTTTACGGCCCAAGGGTTGTCCCTCATGTAATTTTTCTGCACACGACTGCGGCCTACTTGCGACAAGGGAGCAGACATGGATCTGAGTCAAAAAAAACAGGAAGACGAACTTCTGCAACTGGTGACGTTCAGCATCGGTGAAGAAGAGTTCGGGGTGAACATCCTGAAAGTTCAGGAGATCATCCGCACCATGGAAATCACCAAGGTGCCCCGCGCTCCGGAATTTGTGGAAGGCGTCATCAATCTGCGCGGCAAGGTGATCCCCATCATTGACCTGCGTCGGCGTTTTGGTCTTGCACCCAAGGGGCATGACAAAAACACGCGGATTATCGTCATTGAAATCAACAACATCATCGTGGGCTTTGTTGTCGATGCCGTCTCCGAGGTATTGCGCATACCCGCGAGCACGGTGGAACCGCCGCCACCGGTTGTTGCCGGGGTGGACTCGGACTACATCAGCGGCGTGGGCAAGTTGCAGGATCGCCTGCTTATCATGCTTGACCTTGATAAGCTGCTTTCTGGCGACGACCTGGAGATGTTGACGTCCGTGTAGCCCGTAGCCCAGCATCCGGTGTTGCCGTTGCCAGCAGATTTGAAAGAAGACGGTATGCTGGCATCGGATTTCTCTGGTTGCGCCCGCCGCGCGGGGTATGACCGCCTTGCAGCCGCTCGCTTGCGGTGTGCTGGCAGCATGCCGGAGTTCACACCACGCATGCCGAAAGGGTATTTAAGACAGGCCGGGCTATGCCCGGCCTGTCTTAACTGTTGACCACTGCCAAGCACTCATTTGATCTCGTAGTGAACTGGGAAAAGAGGGGAGATGATGGGTCGCACCAGCGCCTGCCGCTGAAAGTGCGCAAGCCTTTTGTCTTGCGATGGTCTGACTGGTGGGGCGTTTTGCCGCCGCAGGGATCCTGCGCTGCAAGGCAAAAGCTGCAATGAGAAAAACGGCCCCGGCATTTGTGTGCAGGTGCCGTATCAATAGAAAAAAAGAGAATTATTTGCCCAGTGGCTGCTGCCGTACCCGGCGGCTCGACCGCAGAAACAGCTCTTCCACAATGACTTTTTCATAATCAGGGGCCAAGGCAAGATCTGTGTGCAGGGCATTGGACAACATGCTTTCAAGTTGCTGGGTTTCTTCCCAGATTTCGAGCAGTTCGTCATCCGCCATTGTTTTGACACGTTCTGCAAAAGGCTGTTCATCAATAAAGGGAATACATGAACCCATTGTGTTCTCCTACTGCGCGGCGCGCATGAATTCACTTACGCATTGCTGCGCCAGCAGCGTTTGCGCCATCTGGGAGCAACCCTGTGATCCGGGGTGCAGCCCATCGCTCAGATCGTCCATATAGACGGAATTAGTTATCAAAAGCTCATGCACCTGCGCAAACGGAATGCCGCGCTGGTTGCACAGCCTTTGCTGCAGCTTGCACAGCTGCGCGATGCGGGCGTTCGCTTCCGCAGCCGCAACGGGTGGCGGGCTGATCACCAGTGTGGGGGCGGTTGCTGCCGCTTCTTCCAGCACGGGGTGCAGCAGCGCTGCCGTCAATGCCGGGTCTGCTGGCTGACCGCCGCCTGGGGCAGCCATATCCACCACGCCCACACAAAAAACAAGGTGCGGCTTCATGCCGGGTATCAGCCTGTTTTCCAGCTCCTGCCGCCAGCGGGCGGCAATGTCAGCCGTGCCGTGCCGCCTCGCGCCAAGATTATAAAAGGTGGAGCGTGGTATGGGGCAAAGGCCTGTTTTGTGCGCAAGCACCGCCAGCCTGCTTACCCACCCGCCCGGCATGAGGCAATCGTTAACGCCTTGCGTCAGCGAATCGCCAAAAAAGAACCAGGCAGGTGTCGTATGCGGCATATGGTTACTCTGGATAGGATTGACCGTCCGCAAATATCTGCGCTGTTTTAAGCAAGCCTATGCGCTGGCGCAGAGTTTCGGGTGTTCCCAGGGTGTCTAGCACTGCCATGCAGAAAACCATAGGTGACAAATAACCGTTACTCCAGTCTGCCACAAATGTCACGGCCTCCACCTGGCCCGTTGCATTGGTCTCTGTGGACCAGTCGCGCAACATCAGTCGGATATCTGCTGTGCGCGGGCCCTTCTTGGTATCACGCGTGAACATGCGCTCGGGCAGCTCTGCAAATTCGGCAAAACAGCGAGCCGCAGCCGCGGTTTCTTCCTGAGTGGGCATGCGCAGGGTAAAGGCCTCGGCAACGGCCTGTTCTGTGCGGCGGCTTTTCTCCACAGGCTCCACCCGCAGTACGGTCATGCCGGGGGGCAGCAGGGGGGCCAGGCGCGCGGCTACTTCTTCCGGCGGCAAATTTTTGTGCAGGGTAAGGGCAAACCACTCCGCCTGGCTTTCCACGCCCACAGGCAGCGCACGGCCAAAGGAGAGCAGCGGCATGGGGTGAAAACCCTGCGAAAATGCCAGGGGCATGGCAGCCCTGCGCAGAGCGCGGTCAAGCACGGCCTGCAATTCAAGCTGGCTCAAATATGCGCTGCCCCCAGCCTTGCTGTGCCACAGGCGGTACTGGGCCGCCTTGACGGTCAGCTCCGCCGTGATCTTGGGCGGGCGGCTGGTTTGCGGGCGGCATACAAGGCGGCCTTCCTCGTCCAGAGTGGGCGCGTGGGCCATCTGGTCGCGCTGCGGCAAAATAAGCCTGTTGCGGTGCAGGGGCTGGTCGGGTTCGTCCGAGTCTGCCGGGGCGGATGCGTGTTGCATGCGCGAAGGGCCAGCCTTGGTGTCGCAGGCGCCGCACTGGCGGCAAGCGCCGTAGCGGCAATCATCGGTAATTTTTTCCGTCAGGGCGCGTTCGCGTTCACGCAGCAGAAATTCCTCGGAGATGCCAGCTTCAAGGTGGCTCCAGGGCAGGGCCGCGCCGGGTTCGCGCGGGCCGGTGCATTCCTGCGCGCTGATGCCGCACTCTTCAAGGGCTTCAAGCCAGGGCGGCAAAGAAAAATGTTCCATCCAGCTCGTAAACACCGCACCCTTGCGATAGGCCTTTTCCACCACATCGGCCATGCGGCGGTCTGCGCGCGACAAGACACCCTCAAGGTGGCTCATGGCGGGTTCGTGCCAACGCAGCTTGAGGAATTTTTGTCCCTTGAACTGCGTCCGCACCAGATTGACGCGGCGCTGGATTTCATCCTGCCCGATCTGCGGCACCCACTGGAAGGGCGTGAAGGGCTTGGGAACAAAGGGCGAAAGAGCGGCTGTCACCTGTAAGCGGGGGTTGCCGCGACCTGCGGCATCGCGCACCTTACGGCAGATATCCGCAATGGCCGACAGGTCTTCATCCGTTTCTGTAGGCAGGCCGATCATGAAATAGAGCTTTACAAGCCGCCAGCCGTGTTCGACCAGCTTCTGCGCGTGCAGCAGCAGGCCTTCTTCGGTAACGCCTTTGTTGATGACATCGCGCAGACGCTGGCTGCCAGCCTCGGGGGCGAGAGTCACGCCCGTGCGGCGCAGATCGGCCATGCGCTCAATGATTTCGTCATCAATGGAGCCAACGCGCAGCGAGGGCAGGGAGAGGCTGATCTGTTCGCGGGCGCAGCGGTCAAGCACGCCGAAGCTCAGGGTTTTCAAGGCGGAAAAGTCGCCCGTGCTCAGAGAAAGGAAGGAAATTTCGTCAAAGCCCGTTTCGTTCAGGCATTTGGTCAGGAGTTCATTGATATTGTCGAGCGAGCGTTCGCGCACAGGGCGGTAAACCATGCCCGCATGGCAAAAACGGCAGCCGCGTGTGCAGCCGCGCGCGATTTCGAGCGAGAGGCGATTGTGCACCGCGCCCACAGGCACAACCTGCCGCGTGGGGTAGGCCGCATTGTTGAGATCGGCCACAATGCGCCGGGTGGGGCGCTGGTAGTCGTCACGCAGGGGCTTGAGCGGGAACACGGGAGCGCCTGCGGCGTCAAATTCCTGCTGAAAAAGGGACGGCACGTATACGCCGGGAATGGTGCGCGATTGCAGCAGCATTTCATCGCGCGTCCAGCCCAGATCCAGAGCTTTTTCGAGCATGCGCAGCACGTCCGGGAGGCTTTCCTCGCCATCGCCGAGCACCATAATGTCCACAAAGGGGGTCAGCGGTTCCGCGCTCAGCAGCGCGCCGCCGCCAGCAATAACCAGGGGGCATTGGGTGAGGCTTTGCGGCCTGTCTGCCGTGCGCAGCGGAATGCCCGCCAGATCGAGCATGTAGAGCACATTTGTGTAGCAGAGCTCGTGCGTGATGGAAAAGCTCAGGCAGTGCATGCTGCCCAGGGGCGTATCTGATTCCAGCGTGGCCAGAGGCGTGTTGTGTGCGCGCAGGATATCTGCGGCTTCCTTTTCAGGAGCCATGACGCGTTCTGCCCACCAGCGCGGTTCGCTGTTGACGATATTGTAAAGAATTTTTTGCCCAAGGTAGGACATGCCCACATCATAGGTATCGGGAAAGGCCAAGGCCACGCGCAGGCGTACGTCTTCGGGGTTCTTACGGCAGGCGTTGTCCTCAATGCCCGCATAGCGGCTGGGTTTGGGCAATAGGGGCAGCAGTGGGCGCATGTCTATCCTTGTGTGGGTTGGAGAAAAAGGCGAAGGGTGCAAAAAGGGCGGCGTTTTGCGCCGCCCCAAGAGTGATGGCAAACCCCGTTTCTCGGGTATTGCGCCGTCAAAGTCGGCAAAGCCGCCGGGCGCAAAGGGGTTTGCTGCAAGAGTTTTACTTGTAATTACTTGATAAGGCCGCTGCCGGAACCGCCAAAGGGTTCGGAGCTGAACTGCATCTTGCCGAGGCCGCCGGCCACGGTCAGATTGGTGCAGGCTTCGATGTACTTGTCCTGCAGTTCCTTGGGGGTGTTGGCATAGCGGTAGAGGAAATTTTTTCCCTCAATGCTGCCCGTAAAATCAGGTTCAAAGGGATAGCCGTAGGGCAACAGCATCATCTGCACACCCTGCTGGGTGGGGACAGTCTGAAGGGTGGCCACCTCGTTAAGGCAGTCCTTGTCGGCGTCATACTTGCCGATGACCAGTTCGCCCGTCACCAGCTTCATCAAACGGATATCATAAGCCATGCTCAACTCCTCGGTAGTCGTTGGTTTTACCTAGGCATTGGCGCAACGCATGTCAAGGTATTTTATGTTGCCAACAGTTTTGAAATGACTACAGTACGGGCATGCAGAATTTTGACGCACCCATCAATACAGACCCCGCAGCAGCGGCCAAAGTGCTGGAACCCGTGCTCGGGTATGTCTTTACAAAGCCCGCGCTGCTGGATCTTGCCCTGACGCACAGCTCGTGGGCCAATGAATGCGGCACAGGGCAAAACCATAATGAACGTCTTGAATTTTTAGGCGATGCCGTGCTTGAACTGTGTGTCTCTGCCCAGTTATTCAGGCGGTTTCCCGATGCGCGCGAAGGCGAGCTGACCAAGATGCGGGCGCATCTGGTGAGCACCGTAAGCCTTGCGGAGCGGGCACGGAAGATTGGGCTTGTTGCCTTGCTGAAACTGGGACGGGGAGAAGAAAGCCAGGGAGGGCGCAATCGTGATGGCGTGTTGAGCGATGCGCTGGAGGCCGTGCTTGCTGCCGTGTATGAGGACGGCGGTTTTGCTGCCGCCCAGGGCGTGGTAGCGCGGCTTTTTGCCGACCGCTGGCCCACGGCTGCAAGCAAGACCATGCCCAAGGACTATAAGACCCGGCTTCAGGAAGCTTCGCAACAGCGCTTTGGCGAAGCGCCGCTCTACACCCGCATGGGCAGCCAAGGGCCGGAGCATGCCAAAATTTTTGAGATAGCCTTGCGGCTGCCAGATGGAACCGAATTTGCCGCCACTGGCAGCAGCTGCAAAAAGGCGGAACAAAATGCCGCCCAGCAGGCGCTTGACGTTCTTGAATCTACTGCAATACCAAAAAAGAACTGACAAATCCCCCAATATGCCGCTGCAAAGCATGCGTGCATAATCGGGATTGTCCCGGCCCGGGGGCACAGCCCCCGGGCCTCCCATCTTTGGTCCACCACAGCCTAGTTTATGATGGCCTAACCGCCGATAAGCTTCATGGCCATCTGCGGCAAGGAGTTGGCCTGCGACAACATGGCCACCGCAGACTGGGTGAGAATCTGGTTGCGGACAAAGGACGTCATTTCTGTTGCCACGTCCACGTCGGAAATACGGGATTCAGCAGCCTGGAGATTTTCAGCCTGAGTATTCAGGTTGGTAATCGTATTTTCCAGACGGTTCTGCACCGCGCCAAGGTGCGCGCGGATTTTATCCTTGGACACAATGGCCTTCGTGATGGCCTCAAGCGACTGCTGCGCGGCCTGCTGCGTGGAAACCGTGCCGCCCGCGCGCAATGTGTTGGTGGCGGTATCATAGGCCTGATTGCCAACACCAAGGGCAGATGCAGTGGTGCTACCGATGGTGATATAGTAATAGTCTTCGGCAGAATCGTTGCCGGTGCCAAAGTGAACCTTCAGCTTGCCGGAAGCCGTCATGCCGCTGCCATCGTGCGTGTCAGAGGACAATGTGCCGTTCAACAGGTGGATACCGTTGAAATCGGTGGCGTTGGCGATACGGGTAATTTCCGAAGCCATTGCCTGGTACTCGGACTCGATCATCAGGCGCTGCGTGGAATCATAGGTACCGGTGGCCGCCTGTTCCGCCAGTTCCTTCATGCGCGTGAGCTTTTCATCGATGATGCCAAGCGCGCCGTCAGCGGTCTGGATCATGGAAATAGCGTCGTTCGCGTTACGCGCGCCCTGATGCAGGGTGGTTATGTCGGCGCGTTGCAGTTCTCGAATTGCCAGACCTGCGGCATCATCAGCGGCGCTGTTGACGCGAAGACCAGACGACAAGCGCTGCATGGATTTTCCCAGTGCCGAGTAATGCGCATTTAAATTTCTGGCCGTGTTGTCGGCCATCATATTATGGTTAATGACCAAAGACATGGGACACCTCCTGGTGGTTACTAAGCTGTACTCGCCAAGATGCAATCCATGTGCCAACAAAAAAAATTGTTATAATTTAGATAGTTATAAAATTTAAATTGTAACGGGAAAAAATTTCCCTCCCCGGAGAGGAATTTTTGACAGTATATCAAGGCATTCGCGCAAACCACTTTGCCTGCCTGCTTCGGCCATGGAGGCTGGTCTGCCGAAGACTTTTCTCATGCCCCGATGCGCAGGCAGCCATTGAGCGCAGGCATTGCGCACAGGCATACGCCTGAGGAAAAGGTATTCGTTAAGGTCGTGGGCCGTGCGCACCATACAGAAAACCCCGGCCTGTTCCCCCCATGTATCGGGGAGCAGGCCGGGGTTACGCTGTTGTCAGCGCCCTGAGGCGGCGATTAGTGCGGAATGATGTTGGCCAAAAAGTCCTTGGCGCGCTGGGTTGCCGGATTGTCGAAGAACTTGTCCTTGGGGGAGTCTTCAAGAATCTGGCCGTTTTCCATAAAGAGAACCCGGTTGGCGACCTTGCGGGCAAAGCCCATTTCGTGGGTAACGACCATCATGGTCATGCCTTCGTAGGCCAGTTCAACCATGACATCCAGCACTTCGTTAATCATTTCCGGGTCAAGTGCGGAGGTCGGCTCGTCAAAAAGCATGGCCACGGGATCCATGCACAGGGCACGGGCAATGGCAACGCGTTGCTGCTGCCCGCCCGAAAGCTGTGAGGGATACTTTTCCGTCTGCTGTTCAAGGCCGACCCGCTTGAGCAGCATGTGGGCCTTTTCCATAGATTCTTCGCGGTTGCGCTTGAGCACTTTTTCCTGAGCCAGAACAAGGTTATGGATGATGTTCAGGTGCGGAAAAAGCTCAAAATGCTGAAAAACCATGCCAACGTGGCTGCGGAGCTGGGCCAGGTTGGTCTTTTTGCTGGTCACTTCTGTGTTGTTCACAAAAATTTTGCCAGACTGCACGGGTTCAAGGCCGTTCACGGTTTTGATCAGCGTGGATTTTCCCGAACCGGAAGGCCCGCATACCACAACAACCTCGCCTTTGTGTATGCGCGTGCTACAGTGGCTCAGCACATTGAAGTCACCGTACCACTTGGATACGTTTTCCAGAATGATCATGGCTTCATCGGTGGGATTAATCATTGATTGAGTCTCTTTTTTACCATGGTTACGGTGGCTGAAACACAGAGGCAGACCACAAAGTAGCCGGATCCTGCAATCAGTACCATATCAATTTCATAGCCTGTTGTTTTGCCAATGTTGGAAGCGGTGCGGAAAAAGTCGGCAAGGCCGATGATGTACACCAGGGCGGTATCCTGAAAAAGAATCATGCCCTGGGTCAGCAGCAGGGGCGTCATAACGCGGAATGCCTGCGGCAGGATGACATAGGTGATGGTTTGCGACTTGGTCATGCCAAGGGCAAGGGATGCCGCATACTGGCCGCTCGAAACACTGCGCATGCCTGCGCGGATAATTTCTGCATAGTAGGCCGCCTCAAATGCGGTAAAGGCCACTATGGCGGAAACAAGCCGAATGTCTGTTTGCGGCGAAAGATTGAAGAATGAAGTCAAAAACTGCGGCACAATGAGGTAGAACCATAACAGTACCATCACAAGGGGAATGGAGCGGAAGCAGTTCACGTAGGCGGCGGAGAGCCAGCGCATGGGCGCGTAAACAGAAATGCGCGCCACAGCAAGCAACGTGCCTATCACCATGCCAAAGGCAATGGCCGTGATGGTGATCTTGAGCGTTACCAATGCCCCCTGCGCAAGCAGGGGCAGGCTCTGCTGGATGATGCTCCAGTCTATGCTAAACATTTTTGCCTCCTGTGCTCATGGAGGGCAAACGCATTTTGTTCTCCAGCAGTTTCATGGAACGCATGACCACAAAATTCAGGAAGGCGTAGGCAAGCGTAACCGCAATAAACGATTCATACGCGTAGCCAGAAAATTCCAGAAGGCGGTTGGCCTGTGCGGTCAGTTCTATAAGTCCCACAGTTGAAGCGACTGCGGTGTTTTTGACCATATTGAGCATTTCTGAGGTCAACGGCGGAATAATGATGCGGTAGGCATTGGGCAACAGAACATGCCGATAGGTCTGCGGCAGCGTAAGGCCAAGGGCCAGGGCGGCGTAGCGTTGTCCGCGCGAGAGCGCCTGAATGCCAGACCTGACCTGCTCACAGACGCGCGCCCCGGTAAAGAAACCCAGCGCGCAGGTGGCAATGACAAAAAATTGGATGTTGGGGTTCAGTTCTGCCTTAAACCATACGCTAGCTTTGTAGGGCAGCAGGTCGGGTGCTGCGAGGTACCATATGAAAAACTGAACGATAAGAGGTATGTTACGAAAAATGGTCACATAGGCCGTGCCAATGTTACTCAGAATCTTGTTGGGCAGAGTGCGGAGAATACCGAAAAAAGAGCCCAGAAGAAAAGCCAGAATCCAGGCACAGACAGACAGGGCCACTGTCGTCAAAAAGCCGTCCACCAGCCAGCTAAAGTAGGTGACGTTTCCGAACGGCGCCTGCTCAAAAAAAATGCCCCAGTTCCAGTTAGCCTGCATTCGTTGGTTCCATCCCTGTGTAAAAAACGTATCTCATGGTGCAGCGGGCTTAAACGCATGCCCGGGAGCGCCCGCTTGCGCCTGAAGCTCCCGGGCATGCCTAAAATCAGTTCAGGGCCTTGTCGTTGGGGGCCTTGAAAAGAGCCTTCATTTCGTCAGACATTTCAAAATTCATGTTCATGTTCTTGGGCGGAATCGGCTGCATGAACCAGCGGTTAAAGGACTTTTCGGCGTTGCCGTTGCCCTGTTCCGCGGCAATCACGTCGTCAAGCAGCTTCTTGAACTGGGCATCACCCTTGCGCACCATGCAGCCGTAGGCTTCAAAGCTCTGCGGGGTACCCACGATGATCCAGTCAGCGGGCTTTTTGGCCTTGGCGCGTTCGCCGGCAAGCAGGGCGTCATCCATAAAGAAGGCCACAGCGCGGCCAGATTCCACAGTGCGGAACGCATCGCCGTGGTCTTTTACGCTGATGATGTTGATGGCGAGGCCCTTCTCGTCATTCATCTTGTTCAGCAGCTTTTCAGACGTGGTGCCGGAGGTCACGGCAACGTTCTTGCCCTTCAGGCCGTCAAAGTCCGTGATGCCGGAGTCTTTGTTGACCAGCAAGCGGGTGCCGATGATAAAAAAGGTGTTGGAGAAGTCAACCTGCTGCTGACGTTCCAGGTTGTTGGTGGTCGAGCCACACTCGAAATCAAAGGTGCCGTTTTGCAGCAGGGGAATGCGGTTCTGCGAGGTGATGGGCACAAAGCGCACCTGGAGGTTGGGCATGTTCAGCTGTTTTTTAACGGCTTCCACAACCTTGTTGGAATAGTCCTGTGCGTAGCCGATAACGTTCTGCTGAAGATCGTAGTAGGAAAAAGGCACGGAAGATTCACGGTGACCCACAACAATCACGCCGGTATCCTTGATTTTTTTCAAGGTGCCGGTGAGTTCCTCTGCCTGCGCCTGACCGCCCTGAACAGAGGTCAGCAGAAGCAGAGCCGCAAGAGCGGACAAAATGGATTTCTTCAGCGCCATGGTTTCCTCCTGGAATGGCATTTACGGAAGACGGCGCCCCGTTGCCAAATAGCAGCGCCGCCCAAGAAAACTACCCGGAAAATGGTGTTTGCCAGACCCATGAAAGCCAAGCCCCGCATTCAGTATCCACGGTGCTCTGGTTTTGATGGGGTGCCGGTGTGCAAGGGCACGTCCACGGCAAACAGTTTCCCTGAGTTCCTGCCAGAGTGCAGTGTCTGCGCTCATCGGGCGCGCCGATGCTGGCAGGCAAGAAAGCCGGGTGCGCTATCATGGTTCAGCGCACGCCGCTTCACGCTTCTGTGAACGATACGCGGCAACCGGCAAAGAAAAATACATCAAACCATGCGGCGCTTAGCGGTGCATGATCCATCGCTGACTGGTGCCTTGGGGGGGAGGCGTCGCTGCGCTCTTGAGCAATTAAATGATGCGAAAATGCATTCGCAAAATTTTACGTCACATGTTCAGGCATTTACCCCGTGCGGGTAAAAAGCTCGCACAGCCTTAAGAGCGATTACAAGGTGAAATCGCTCCCGAGAGTGCAGGAACCACAAGCGGTTATGCTTGCGGCAGAACACCTGCGTCAAAATTTTCATTAAAATACCTCGGCATCATTATAAATATTAGCCCTGGTGTCAATATGACATCCGCTTGCGCTGACCTCGCGCGTGCTGCCCTCCAGATTTTAGTTAGACGCTTAAATGTAACATTTTTTTCAAAATTTGCGCTATTGGTGCCGCTTGTTTTGTCCGATAAACGATAATATGATCATTCTGCTTGGTTTACCGGGAGGCTGTTTTTCTCAGCCTCGGGCACAATTATCCGTTTTCCGACAAGGATGGGTTTATGGTTTTTATTTCCCATGCGTTTGCTCTGGCCATGCTGGTTATTTTTGCGGTTGTTGGAAAAATTGACGGATTGTTGTGGTTTGCCTTGGGTGGTGTGGCTGCCTGCCTGGCGGTGGATGCAATTATGTGGTTGCGCGCCCTGGCGGAGGCCAGGCAACTGCGCGAGCAGATGGATGAAGTTGCCGGTCGCGCTGGCGAATCCGGGGGCGCCAATAATCAGGAACGCCTTGCCTATTGCCTTGGGCGGCTGCGTTCTGCAGAAGATAATCTGGCTGCCGAGCGGCAACGCACTGTCGGGCTTGAAGCCACCAATGCGGCGCTTCAGGCAAAGCTGCAAGCGGCGCAGGCCGAAAATACAGCCTTGAGTGAGAAATTTGAAAAGGGCGATACCGTGCTGCGCAAGGCGCATACTGTTTGCGCCAAACTCTCTGGCGAAGCCCAGAACCTTGCAACCCTGGTTACGGAAGTGAACCAGGGGGTTGCCGTGCAGCGCGACCGCCTGAACGAAACCGGCGGCGCTATGGACGCAGTCTCTCAGGGGGCGCACGAATCATCCATGCGCGTACGCGAGCTTTCGGAAAACGCGCAAACGGCCAGCGGCAGCGCATCTGCCAGCAAGGAGCAGGTTGACGGCGCTGTTAGTTCCATTGAGCAACTCAAAAATACCATTGTGCAGCTCAAGGAAGCCATGGCAGGTCTTGGAGAAAAAGCCAGCAATATTGGCAAGGTGATGGCTGTCATCAATGAAGTTGCCGACCAGACCAACCTGCTGGCCCTTAACGCAGCTATTGAGGCGGCGCGGGCTGGTGAAGCCGGGCGCGGTTTTGCCGTTGTGGCTGACGAAGTGCGCAAGCTGGCAGAAAAAACCATGGGCGCCACGCGGGAAGTTGAAGACGCAGTGAAGGCAATTCAGCATGAGGCCCACCGTAATGCCGAAACTGTGGATGCCGCCGCGCGTCTCAGCCTTGAAGGGGCCAGTTCCGCCTCTGTGGCTGGCGAGCGCATGCGCGAAATTTTGGAGACCATGTCCGGCACAGCCCAGCATTTGCAGGCTGTGGCCGCCACCGCCGGAGTGCAGTCGGAAAATATTGAAGACGCCAATAAAGCCCTGGATGAAATCCGCATAGTGGCGGAGCAGACCTCTGGCAATATGAAGGTCTTTACTGCTGCGCTTCTGACATTTCAGGGCGGCATGGAAGAGCTGGACATGATTGTAAGCGCCCTGGCAAGCGGCGACTATGATCGTGCATCTTCAAGCAAGTTTGTGCAGTGGACGCGTAATATGGATCTTGGCATAAATGATATAGACAGCCAGCATCGCCTGCTTGTTGACTATATTAACGATCTGCACAGCGCCATGACCAATAATAGCAGCGCGCAGGAAATGCTTGGCATTCTGCGCAAGCTCCGCGACTACACCAGTACACACTTCAGGGATGAAGAAAAGCACTTTGTCCGCACCGATTACCCCTCCACCAAGGAACATCTTCAGATCCATCGTGACTTTGAGGCCAAGGTCAATGAAGTGGAGCAGGGCCTCAAGCAGGGAACAATAACCCTGAGCATGGATCTGCTTTCCTTCCTCAAAGACTGGCTTGTGGAGCACATTATGGGCATGGATGCGCAGTACGCGCCCTATGTCAAAAAAGCTGCCAGGCTTGGCACGACCCGCAAGGTGCGGGCTGCCTGATTCCACTGTTTCGGCTGTTTGTTAAAAGCCCGTTCCGGTTCAGGAAAGCGCAGTAGCCTGCGGTTTCAGGCCCGAGCGGGCTTTTATCATGCGGTAGTGGCAGGTTCTTTTGCTCTCCCACCTCTCGTTTCCAAGTTTTTGAAAATAGCGTGGATCCCCTTTCTGCCATTGCAGGACTGACGAAAATCATTCATATGCAGGTTATGGAATGATTGTTTCACCGCCGGGGGCAGGTCGTAAGCGGATTTTTGGGTTCGCACGGTTTTATGGCTGTACAAGCAAGTGATCTCGCTGCTGTAAAAAGCGGCCTGTGTTCAAGCCTGGGAGAGTGGATGTCAATTCAACTCGTTGCCGCAATCAACCGCGTCTCCAAAATATTGTGCTGTGGGCTTGTCTGGCTTGTTTTGCAGGCATTGCCAGGTGGGGCATGCGCGTTCGATACGGCTATCGCGCATATTGGTGATGTGAGCCTCACCCCCACCGAGCAGACCTACCTGCGCGAACATAGAAAAGTTACCCTGTGTGTTGACCCTGATTGGGTTCCTTATGAGCAGATAGACGCATCGGGAAAACACGTGGGCATTGCAGCCGATCTTCTGGCGCTGGTCGCAGACAGAACCGGCCTTGAGTTTGAGCTGGTGCGCACCGCCGACTGGAATGAAAGCCTGGCTTTTTCCAAAAGCGGACAGTGCAAGGTGCTGAGTTTTCTCAATCAGACCACTGAACGCAGTGAATGGCTTATCTTTACCTCGCCCCTGTTCAGTGACCCCAACGTGTTCATAACCCGCGAAGAACATCATTATATTTCTGACCCGGCAGCGCTTGAGCACGAATCCATCGTCTTTCCCGAAGGCACGGCAATGGAAGGTTTGATCAGGGAGCGGTATCCCAATCTTGAGATCAAGCTTGTGCGGTCAGAGGATGAGGCCATGAAAATGGTCTCAAGCCGCCGCAGCTCCATGACCATGCGTTCCCTGATGGTGGCCGCCTACACCATACGCACAAACGGGCTGTTCAATCTGAAAATTGCCGGGCAATTGCCCATGTACATGAACCACCTGCGCATTGGCGTAAGCAAGGGTGATGTCACCCTGCGCAATATTCTGGACAAGGGCGTGATGTCCATAACACCGCAGGAACGGGGAAGGGTGGTAAATCAGCACATTTCCATCAATGTGCAGTCAGCCATCAACCCCAGGTGGTTTCTTTTTGGCGGCGGGATAGGCGCTGTCATTGCCTTGCTCTGGGGCTACTGGACGTATCGGCTACGGCGGCTGAATGCAGTGCTGCTGCATATTTCAAATACAGACAAGCTCACAGGCCTTGCCAACCGGCAAAAACTTTCTGGCGATATGGCCGAGGCCATGCTGCGTGCGCACCAGCGAGAAGTTCCTCTTTCCGTGCTGTTGCTGGATGTGGACAACTTTAAAAATGTCAACGATACCTTTGGGCATCTTGCTGGTGACGCTGTGTTGCAGGCCCTGAGCGCCCTGGCTGTCGATGTGCTGCGCCCGCAGGATGTTGCCGGGCGCTGGGGTGGGGAGGAGTTTCTTGTGCTTTTGCCTGAAACAGATGCCAATGCAGCCGGGGAAATTGCAGAAAAGCTTCGCCACCGTATTGAAGAATTCAGTTTTGCAGACGGCCTGCACTGTACAGTGAGCATCGGCCTTGCAGAAATGCGCCCCTATGATACTCAGGACAGCCTGATCCACAGGGCGGATACTGCGCTTTACCATGCAAAAAGAATGGGAAAAAATCGAGTTTCAGAGGGCTGATTTCTTGTGCATTTGAGGTTTCAAACTGCGTAATTATGCCATACCAGTTTATAATATCGGGTCATGAACTTGCTTGGAACAAAGATTTGGAGTAGGTTAATTGCTATAGGTTTTTAATTTTCATATTTCCGTAACAGCCTTTTGTCGTTCACTTTTTGTTGAATGCTGCATGGCCTCCTTTGCCTCCATTTGCTGCCAGATGTTCTGTTTCTTGGGAGTTGACGCATTCTGCCGATGCGGGGTTCATATGACTGATTCCCAGCCAAACATTCGTTCAGAGTCTGAACGCAGCAAATCATCCCGGCTGCATTCCCACAAGCAGCTATGGGTCATTGCCATAATCAACCTGCTTGTTCTGGGCATTATTATTTTTGCCCTGGTGGGGAGCAGGCAGCAGGAACTCGCCACAGCCGCCAACACGCTTGAAAGCGTTTCCCGATCCATAGACGACGTTCTTTCCTGGCGTTTTGAGAAAATCAATCTTGCCCTGCTGGGCGCGGTTGATGAAGCGCAACAGCAGGCACTGCACGGCGATGTTTCATGGGAACGCTTTGAAGCCTATGGCAAAAACCTTGATGAACGCCTGCCGGACACTCTTGGCTTTTTGCTGACAAATACGCAGGGGCGGGTAGTGTACGCTTCTCCCCGTGCGCTTTCTGGCGAGATGTCCATCACCAACGCCGACCACTTTGTTCAGCTGCGCAATAATCCCTCCCCTGGGCTTGTTATTTCCCATCCTTTTTACAGCCAGTTGTGGACGCGCCCCATCATTGTGCTTTCCATGCGCTATTTGTTGCCCGATGGTTCGTTTGGCGGCGTTGTGGCCTGTGCTGTCTCCATAGATATGTTTTCGGACATCATGGCTTCAGCCGTCATTGTGGGCTCAAGCGCCGTGGCCACCCTGTGGGACAAAAAGCTGGGCCTTGTCACGCAGTACCCGCGCGGGCGTTTCTGGCTTGACGCCAAGCCGTCGCCCCCGTTGCGAAAACTTATTGAACGCGATGCCGCCCCAAGCATCTACCAGCACAGGCGTGCAGATTTTGGCGATAAAAAAAGGATCGCGTTTTATCGCAAGCTCCGTCAATGGCCCCTGTATCTTTCTATTGGCCTGTATGAGCAGGCCGTACTTGCCAAATGGCGGCAGGACATTTTTTCACTGGGTTTTTTATGGATAGTCTGCGTCTTTATCTCATTCTGGAGCGGCATGAGCTACACCCGTCAGCTCAAGGCTCTTGAATTGGGCGAAAAGCGCTATAAAGGCCTTTTTGACAATATGCAGGCAGGCATGGCCCTGTGCGAGCCGGTCTTCGCGCCAGACGGGAAAATTTGCGATTTCAGACTGGTTGAGATCAACCAGGCCTACTGCGATGTATTCAAGGCGGGGCGGGAAGACGTTATCGGCAAAACGCTGCTGGAAAGAATCAGCCCCAAAACCAGCGAAACAGCCCGCTGGGTGAATCCGCTCATAGTCACTGCGGAAACCGGTGAACCGTCTCATTTTGAATTTTACCTTGCTGGCAACAACCTGTGGGCAGATATTGTTGCCTATCGCTCAGAAGCTGGAATCATAGCATTTTTGTGTACGGATATAAGTGAAAGAAAATTTGCGCAGGGGCGGGCAAACCGTATTTCACAAATGTACGCGGCGCTCAGCAGGTGCAATCAGGCCATTGTGCGCTGTTCTGGCAGAAACGACCTTTTTGCAGAGGTCTGCCGGGCTGCGGTGGAAGCTGGCGGCATGAAGGGAGCCTGGATCGGTCTTGTTGAAAAGCAGACTGGCAACGTGCAGCCCGTTGCGTCATTTGGCCTGAGCAATGTTGATCTGCAAAAGCTCGACATATCTGTATGGGCGTCTGACCCCAAAGGGTCCGGCCCAACTGGCTGCGCAATCCGAAACAACGAGTCTGTCTGGTCAGACGACACCACAACTGACCCCAGGCTTGCGCCCTGGTGGCAGCTTGTGCGCAGAACGGGCTTCCTTTCTGTTGGAGCACTCCCCTTGCGCCAACGTGGAGAAGTTGTTGGAAATTTGACACTCTACGCCGACGATGCCGAAACCTTTGATGCAGAGGTGCGCGAACTTTTGGGGGAAATGGCCCTGAACGTCAGTTTTGCACTGGATAATTTTACCTGGGAAGAAGAGCGTCGCCGCAACGAAGCCCGCATCAATGAGCTGGCCTACTACGATCAGCTGACCGGGCTTGCCAACCGCCCCCTGCTTACTGACCGCATCCGGCAGGCAGTTGCGGTGGGCATGCGCACGGGTAAGTACAGTGCGATGCTGTTTATTGACCTCGACCGGTTCAAGACGGTCAACGATACACTTGGTCACGCACACGGCGACAATCTGCTCAAGCAGGTTGGGCAGCGCCTGCTTGCCATTGTTCCAGCAGACGACACGGTTGCGCGCTTTGGCGGCGACGAATTTGTTTTGTTATTGCACGGTCTGTCGGGTAACAGCGAGGAGGCTGCTGAAGCCGTGGCGCTTATCTGCCGCAAAATTCTCACTGCCATACGCGAGCCAATTCTTCTGGAGGGCATTACCTGCAACTGCACAGCCAGTATCGGCGTTGCCCTGTTCGGCAAGCAGAGCATCACTCCGGATGAACTGCTCAAGCAGGCGGATCTTGCCATGTATCAGGCTAAAGATGCCGGAAGAAATACCGTGCGTTTTTTTGATCCGGCCATGCAGCAAACCGTCATGGAGCGCATAGAGCTTGAGCGGGATCTTGAGGAAGCCATACGCCTTGAGCAGTTTGTGCTGTATTATCAGCCGCTGATCAGCGTGGATGACACTGTGTTTGGCGCAGAAGCGCTGATTCGCTGGCAACACCCCAAGCGTGGTATTGTGCCGCCTGCCGATTTTATTCCCTTTGCGGAAGAAAACGGCATGATTGCCCGCATCGGCGCATGGGTGGTGCGGGAGGCGTGCAGCCAGCTTGGGCGCTGGGCTGAGATACCCGAGTTTTCAAGTCTGACAATTGCCATCAACGTAAGCGCCCGCCAGTTCCGTGAAAGTGATTTTGTACGGGATGTTACGGCAGCGGTGCGGCAAACTGGCATTGACCCAGGTCTGCTGAAGCTGGAACTGACCGAAAGTCAGCTGGCCGTGAACATGCAGGAAATCATAGCGTCCATGGTCAAGTTGAGCAATCTGGGCATCCGGTTTTCGCTGGATGACTTTGGCACGGGCTATTCATCCATGGCGTATCTCAAACTGCTCCCGCTGGATCAGCTCAAAATTGACCGTTCTTTCATTCGCGATCTGCTCACAGATCCCAACGATGCCGCCATCGCCAGCATTATCATCGCACTTTCGCAAAGCCTTGGTTTAACCACCGTGGCCGAGGGCGTGGAAACACGCGAGCAGAAAAGGGCCCTGCTGAATATGGGCTGCACGTTGTTTCAGGGGTACCTGTTCAGCGTACCGCTGGCGGTAAAGGACTTTGAGCGCTATCTGGCGCGCAGAAATGCAGCGGCAGCCGCAGATGGGCATGGTAATCGGGCCGAGCAGCCCGAAAGTGCTGAACAGGTAGCGGAGGGTGAGGGCAGGGGAGCCGCCTGAGCGGGGAGAAAAATTTGGGCAGGGCAAAGTGCAGGCCTACTGAGCGCCTAGCCATGCCTGAAAAAAACTGAGTGCTTCCCAAATAACAAGGGCGGGGTAAACCCCGCCCCTGAACGTCATATCCGCAAAATATCCACAAAAATTCAGTTATTCGTTGATGCCGTCCAGTTGCTGCCATTTGCCGAGGTGGCTTTCAATATGCTGGCAGATTGCCGCCTGTTCTTCCTTGCCTTGCCCGGCAATGGTGAGGGGGCTTGCAAAGGTGTAGCGTATGGTCAGGCCGGGTTTTACCGGGCCCAGCTCTTTAATCTTTTTGCCCTGTCCCCAGGCATCGGTCTTGAGCGCCAGCGGCACAATGGGCACTCCGGCCTTTTTGGCCAGCTTGACACCGATGGAATTGAACTGCTGCGGGTTGAACTGGCGCGAGCGGGTATGCTGCGGAAACACAATGATGGAGATGCCCTTTTTCAGGCGCTCCAGCCCGCCGTTCAGCACGGCTGTGAGGTCTTCACGCGGATTGGCGCGCCCAACAACGATGGGGTCGCGCGAGCACATCACCGGGCCAAAAAACGGCATGGTGGTGAGGCTTTTTTTGACCACAAAGGTCACCTGGCGGCGGGGCCGGATCATGGCCGGAAGCATGAATGTTTCCAGCGTGCTCATATGGTTGGCCACAAACAGGCAGGGGCCGTCCACGGCTTCAATGGCGTCCATGCCTTCAATCTTGATGGGGCAGCCCATGCGCTCCATAAGGTCTGCCACCCACGCGCTGGCATATACCCAGGCGGCATCGTCGCACTGCCCCTTGGACGCTCTGGAGCACAGCCAGCGCACCGGGCCGAGAAACAGGCGGCTGTAAAAGCTGAGCGAGGGCAGCATACGGCTGAAAAAGCCCGCACTTGCAGGCTGACTGCTGTATGTGTCGCCCGTGAGAAACTTGGCTTCAAATGCGCCGTCAACAAAGGGGTTCATGCCTATTCATCCGTTTTTTTGATTTTATGCAGTTTGCGCCACCACTGGCTGAGGCGGGGTTCTTCGCCATTGTCGCGCGGCTGGTAGAACCTGCGGCCTTCCAGTTCTGTCGGCAGGTATGACTGCTCGATCCACGATTCCGGGTAGTTGTGGGGATACTTGTATTCCTTGCCGTAGCCCCATTCCTTGTGCAACTGTGTGGAAGGATTGCGCAGATGCAGCGGCACCGGGCGCGCTCCGTTGAGTTTGACCTCGCGGGCGGCGTTGAGATAGGCCGCGTAGGAAGTGTTGCTCTTTTTGGCAAGGGCCAGATAGGTGACGGTTTCCGCCAGCGGAATGAACCCTTCCGGCATGCCCACAAATTCCACGGCCTGCTGGCAGGCCACAGCCAGCCCCAGAGCGTCCGGGTCGGCCAGCCCCACATCCTCGGAGGCGGAAAGTATCAGGCGGCGGCACACAAAGCGCGGGTCTTCGCCGCCTTCAAGCAGGCAGGCCAGGTAGTACAGGGCCGCATCCACATCACTGCCGCGAATGGACTTGATGAGCGCCGAGGCCAGTTCATAGTGGTTGTCGCCGTCCTTGTCATGCCGGATGAGCACCTCGGGCAGCGCCGCCTTGATATGCTCCAGATCGCGCCTATCTTCCGGCAGGGCGCCAACGTACTCCACAAGATTCAGCAGGGTGCGGGCATCGCCGTGCGAAACCCCGGCCAGCAGGTCGGCCACCTCATCGGTCATTTCAAGCTGCATGTCTTTTGCGCCGCGCCGGGCAAGCTCCATAAGTTCAGGGCGGCCAAGGGGGCGCAGCCGCAGTACATGCAGGCGTGAAAGCAACTGACGCGTGACGCTGAACGAGGGGTTTTCCGTGGTTGTGGCCAGCAGGGTCAGGTCGCCCGATTCCACCAGCGGCAAAAAGAAGTCCTGCTGCGCCTTGGAAAACCGGTGCAGTTCGTCCAGCACAAGAATTTCCACGCCCGTCAGCGAGCGCCTCAGATGCTGCAATCCGGCCTCGGGCGCGCTCAAGCGCAGATAGGGCTTGCCGGATGATTTGGCCAGCAGCAGGGCGAGGGTTGATTTGCCGCAGCCGGGCGGGCCGAAAAACAGCAGGCTGGGCAAACGCCCGGACTTCATAAGTGAGCGCAGGCGGTCGCCAAGGTGGGTCTGACCAAGAAAAAGCGCCAGATCATCGGGCCGCATGCGCTCCGGCAGCGGCTTGCTTACGGTCACTTTCCGCTCCCTTGGGTGGCATCGGCCTTGCCGCTAAGCTGCGAACCCCACCAGTGCAGGCCAAGGCAGAGCGTTGCGGCTGTTTCACAGCGCAATACGCGTGCACCAAGGCTCACGGCGGCAAAGTGGGCGGCTTTCAGAGCTGCCAGCTCACGTTGCGAAAAGCCGCCTTCCGGGCCGATAACATAGACGGTAAGGCCGGGCTGGCCCGCCATTTCCGGGGTGAGCATATGCACGCCGTCCTGGAGTTCCCAGGGCAGAATGCGGTGGTCGGCACTGTGCGAAAGATGGATGAGCTGATCCACGCCGCCCGAGAGGGCGCGCACTTCAGGCAGCCAGGGGTTGCCGCTCTGCTTTGCCCCTGCAATCATCTGCCCAAGGCAGGCTTCTTCTGCGGCGGCAGAAAGTTTTCCCTGACTGTGGTCGCCCTGCCACAGCCATACGCCATGCGCGCCAAGTTCCACGGCCTTTTCCATAAAAAAGCCGCGCCGCACGGCCTTGCTGTAGGCCAGCGCCACAATGGCCCGCGAATGCGGAGCAGGGGTGACAGTTTCAGAAACGCGCTGGAGCTGCACGTTTTTTTTGCCCACCTTGCACACCACAAATATGCCCGAGCGGCCCCGGCCATCCAGGAGGCCCACTTCGGTGCCGGGTTCCGCGCGCAGAACCTGCCCCAGATGCCGGGCTTCCTGCCCTTCAAGAAGAGGTGCATCGCCCCAGTGTTCAGGGGCCAGATAAAAAAACGGTACGCTCATGCCACCACGTTTTCCTTGCCGCTGCGCGCCTTGCGCACAGCCTTGAACCCGTCCTGCAATGAAACAAGACGTCTGTAATTTTTACGAATTTCCTGACCTGCCGGGGTCAGGGTATCTTCCGGCGGTTCTACGTATTTGCGTTGCAGATAACTGTCGCGCAGGATTCTTTCCACACAGTCGATCACGGCGTCAACCAGCCCTGGGAAAAAGCTGACGATTTCAAACTTCAGCTCGTTGAGCAGGTTCAGGGCCTCGCGGAACATCTGCTGGTAGGTGATGCGCGCGCCCTTGAAGGTGCGCTGGCACAGGTCTTCCAGTATGCGCACACGCCGGGCCTGCTGAATGTAGCTGAACCGGGTGCAGACTTCCTGATACAGTTCGCGCAGGTTCTCAAAGGCTTCGTCGTTATCGGGCGAAAAGAGGTAGTTGGTCAACACCTTGCTTACATTGGAGAAAAATTCATCACTATAGCTGATCATGCGCCGCTGATGCTTGGTCAGCCAGCTGTAGAGGAACTTGAGCCGCTTTTCGTGCGTGCCCGTGTTTTCCACCACTTCGGTGCGCTTGTAAATGATGCGCCCCGTATATTCGCCGCGCACAATGTCGTTGAGGCGCAGGAACATGTTGGAGGTGTCCTTGATGATATTAAGCCCGGTGAGCGCTTCGCCCGTGATGGGGTGCAGCACCTCCTGCGCCACCACGGAGAGGGCGCGGTCCTGCCGCACGTTGCTGGCGTCAAAGGTGTGCTGGCGGTATTTGATGCGCAGAATGACCACCCGGCGCGGCTTGTCCAGAAAAAATCCATCGCGGTCAATGGCGCTCAATGCTTCGTCCTGATCGGCGTCCACAGCCACAAGGGCCACTTTTTCCAGCAGGGGATAGCGCGTGTTCTCGCCATTGGCCATGTAGGTGGTGATGGTTCTGTCCGTCTGCCCCAGCACGCGCAGCAAAAAGCGCTCGCCCATCTTGTGCAGCTTGCGGGCAAAAAGCGCGCTCGAGGTGCGGCGCTCTGAAACAATGGGGAAGCCGTAAAGCTCCATGAGGTACTGATACACAAACATGCGGTTGCGTTCGTAAATATCGCTGTCGCCGTATACGAACTTGCCGATGCGGATACCAAAGCGCTTCAGTTCGCTGTCGATATCCGAAGGAAAGGAGGCGAATATTCCGGCCAGATGAAACTGCTTGTCAGCGCCCCAGGCCAGCACGTGCGCCCTGTCCATGCTGAGCAGGTAGGGCATGAGGGCCGGGTATGTTTCAAGCACAACCGTGTCTGACGAGCGGAACTGCTGGCGAAAAATATCCTGATGCACGCGCGGCAGCCGCGAGGCCAGGGTCTGCAGGTTCTGCACCATGACCTGATTTTCCAGCGGGCAGCAGGCGCCGTCGCCTTCGGTAATTACGGGGTGCAGGCGGTCGAACTGAAAAATTTCTGAAAAATAGTCGAGCTGGCGGGCAAAGGCCACCATGGCAAAGCCGGGCAGCTCTTTGTATTCAAACATGTCGTTGTCAAAAGAGGGCAGGAGCTCGCGTGCTTCCACAAGGGGGTAGTTCTTGTTTTCCTGATATGGTTTGACCAGGCACAGGCGGATATGCACGGCATCGAGCATTTTCTTGAGCTGTGTCAGGTCGCTTAGGGCAAGCGAAGAGGACAACTGGGTAGCGTCCTGCCAGGGCAGACCGTCCTTGCTGAATACCTCTTGCCATTTAATCATCCGCACATCCCTTATAGAAATTTGTTATTTACTACCTGCTTTTTAGAATATTTTCCAGTAGGAATGATGCAGGTTCCCCGAAAAACGGCATCAACCGGGGCTGCCAAGCCCGATGTTAGGGGCGCAGCGCTGCCAGCCTCGGCCCGCAGCATCGGATCAACGAGCAGGAACAGCGCAAAAGAAGTTGCGGCGGCGCATGCCCTTTGCTACAAGAAATGCGTTACCCGAGAGCCGTCACGCCTGTGGGCGGCATCACCATCAACCCCATGTGCCCATGACCGCCAACTCTGTTGAAAAGCATATTCTGAGCATCGTTTGCAGCGTTTTTGACGCTTATTCCGTAGTCCTTTTTCTGCCTGACGAAGAAGGCGAAGCGCACCACCTTGCGGCTGCCTTCAGCCTGGGTGAAAGGATTGCGTCCAACGCATCGGTGCTGCCCGGCAAGGGCCTTGTCGGCTGGATTGTTCGTAACCGGCAACCTCTGCTTGTGCCAAATTTTGACCAGCGCCAGAGCAACCTTGGCTACTACACCGGCGGCGAAGAGGCCAACATCAAGGCCTTTATGGGCTGCCCCGTGCCTACCGGCGGCGCGCTCTGCGTTGACAGCAAGCGACAGTACTCTTTTTCAGACAAAGACCACAAGATCCTGCAAATGTTCGCAGAGCTTATCTCCCGCCAGCAGGGTTCCACCGGACGGCAGGAGCTTGCAGGGGATATTCCGCGTTATTTTGCGGAATTGTCCGTTATTCAGGATCTGCGCTTTCGCTACAAGCGCTGGCCCCAGTTTTTGCAAAACTATCTGCGCATCATGGTTGAAGCCACGGGCTTTGACTACTGCGCCTTTGCCTCGGTGGACGAACCGGGCGAAACATATTGCGTTGAGAGCGAATCGGCCCGCCTGCTGTTGACCGGTGAAGAACCGCTTATCCTGCCCATGGGCAGCGGCATAACAGGCTGGGTTTTTCGCAACGACCAGCCAGTGATAGCCGAAGGCGTCGAAGGCGCGCCCGCCACTGTGCTGTTTGGCAAACTGCCGGATATGCCTGATTTTCAGGCTGCCATATGCATGCCTGTCATGGTCAACAAAAGCACGCGCGGCGTACTTTGCCTTGCGCACACCAATCCTCGGCAAATAGACGAATCCCTGCGCAGTTTTGTGCGTCAGTCTGTGGATCATCTGGCCCTGTTTTTGGAAAATCTGTATCTCAAAATGCGGCTCAGAACCATGTTGCCCAGAGCGCGGGTGCACAACGACGGCCCCCAGGCCTATGACCCAGACACTGCGCCCATTCCGCCAACAAAAGAATACTAAATATGATTCTACGGCGTTTCTTCAGATTCTTGTCCAAAGACATTGCCATGGATCTTGGCACTGCCAACACCCTGCTTTACACCAGGGCTGATGGCATTGTGATCAATGAACCATCGGTGGTGGCCATAGACACGCACAAGAATTCTGTTCTCGCCGTGGGCGCTTCAGCCAAGGAATATCTGGGCCGCACACCCCAGCGCATCAAGGCCGTGCGTCCCATGAAGGACGGCGTCATCGCCGACTTCGACATCACCCGCGAAATGATCTCCTACTTTGTGCGCAAGGCCATTACCGGGCTGCGGCTGGTTAAGCCCTCCATGGTCATCTGCATTCCAACGGGCATCACCCAGGTGGAAAAACGCGCGGTCATCGACTCGGCCATTCTGGCAGGTGCTGCCGATGTGGCCATGGTCGAGGAACCCATGGCGGCGGCAATCGGCGCTGACCTGCCCATTCATGAGCCTCTGGGCAATCTGGTGCTCGACATTGGCGGCGGCACAAGCGAGGTGGCTGTTATCACCATGGCGGGCATTGCCAATGCGCAGTCTGTGCGCGTGGCGGGCGATGCCATGAATATGGCCGTGCAACGCTACATGCGCGATGTTTTTCGCATGGAAGTTGGCGACAATACAGCGGAAAATGTGAAGAAGATTCTTGGTTCCGCCATGCCCATGCCCAATGCGCCGGTGCTCGAAGTTTCGGGCAAGGATCTGGTGCGCGGCGCGCCCCGCGTGGTCAAGGTGACGGAAGGCCATGTGCGCGAAGCCTTGCGCGAGCCTGTGCTGGCAATCCTTGGCGCAGTGATGCGCGCGCTGGAAAAAACGCCGCCTGAACTGGCTGCGGATATTTACCGTAACGGCATGCTCATGGCGGGCGGCGGTTCTCTGCTCAAGGGGCTGGATCAGTTTATCGCCAGAGAAACGCGCCTCAAGGTTTTTGTGGACAAAGACCCCCTGACCACCGTGCTGCGCGGCACGGCCCGCGCCATGCTTGACCGCCAGCTCTATCACTCGGTTTTCATTAACTAGCTGTGTCCACGTTGCTTGCCGAGAGGCCGCGACAATCCATCTTTTGAAAACTGTCTGCTGCGGGGTGACCACCCTGCGGCATTTTGCGTTGCAGAACCCGCACGCGTAAAGGAAGCCCCATGTTTGCATCACAGGATATTTTGCAGGGATGTCTGGAAATTGTGCGCCAGAGCGGCGACATCGTGCGCGAGCACTGGGCAAAGCCCAGCAACGTGCGCCACAAGGGCCGCATTGATCTGGTCACGCAGACCGACCTGGCGGTGGAAGCCTTTTTGAAGGAAAAACTGGCAAACCTTGTGCCCGGCGCCGCCTTTATGGCGGAAGAAAGCAGCGAGAGCGAGAAGGAACCGGACGGCCTGTGCTGGATCATCGACCCAGTGGACGGCACAACCAACTTTGTGCACCGCATCCCGCAGGTGGCGACCTCAGTGGCGCTCTGGAACAAGGATCGTGTGGAGCTTGGCGTGGTCAACATTCCCATGATGAACGAATGCTTCAGTGCGCAGCGCGGGCAGGGCGCGTACCTCAACGGCGCGCCCATAAGCGTGAGCAAGGCTGAAACTCTGGGTGATGCGCTGGTGGCCACGGGCTTTCCTTATGACTTTGGCGGACGGCTCGACAGAATACTGGAACGCCTCTCCCTTGTGCTGCCCAAAAGCCAGGGCCTGCGCCGCATAGGCGCGGCGGCGGTGGATATGGCCTATGTGGCCTGCGGCAGGCTGGATATGTTTTATGAAGAAGGGCTGAAACCCTGGGATTTTGCCGCTGGCCTGCTGCTGGTGGAAGAAGCCGGGGGCAAGGTTACCAATTTGCGCGGCGAGGCCATGCATTTTGGTGATGTGCTCATGGCCTCCAACGGGCTGGTGCACCAGGAGGCTGTTGATCTGCTTGGCCCCACCGCCGTATAAGAACACAGCGTTGCACGGCCTGCGCCCTTGGCAGCAGTTTTTTGCAACTGGCAGGCTTGCGCGCGGGTAAATTGAGGGAGTGTGGGCAGGTCAGCGCGGGCGCACAAGGCCAGACTGCACCGCCTGCCGCAAAAAAGGCGATAGCAGTTCGCCAAAGTGTACGCCAAGGCCCCGCAGTTCGTCATAATCGACCAGCATGTGCTGATCCGGGTCGCGCACGGCGGCAGTAGCCAGCGAGGCGGGCATGCGGCCTTCATACAGTGCCACAAAGGCGTTGAAGTTGTCCGGCCCAGGCGGGGAAACGCCGAGCGGCAGTATGCGTCCCTCGTGGTTCCAGTCGTTTTTAAACAGCTCCTGCGCCTTGTGCTCGCTTGATTGCCCGGCGGGCAGCCTCCCGAAGGACGAAAATCCCCAGCCAAGGCCAGGGCGGTTCGTCAGCAGGGCGCGCCCAAGCCGGTCGCGCACAAGCAGGCCCACTGCCCGATGCCGCAGGTTCTGCCGCAGTATGTCCTCGCCGCGCATGATGCACAGCGGTATATTGTTGTGGTCTACAACCTCCTGCAAGTCAGGAGTGTTGCCTAATGAAGGATAAAGGCTGATTTTCATGAATGCTTCCACAGTGCGGGACGAACGCCTTCAGATGCTTGGGCCGCAGCATGCCGCCGCCATGTACGAGATTGAGCGCCAGTGCTTTCCTCTGCCCTGGTCAGAAGAGCAGTGCGCTGCCGCCTTTGGACAAAAGGCTTTTTCGGCATTGGGAATGTTCCGGCATGAGGCGCTGATTGGCTATATATCAGTGTACCACACGCTGGATGAACTGGAAATACTCAATCTTGCAGTTTTGCCGGATGAACGTCGCAGAGGACACGGGCGACGTATATTGGGCGTGGTCTTGCGCCTTGCGCGTAAAATGGCTATAAACAAAATCTTGCTTGAAGTCAGAGTGGGCAACAGGCCCGCTATTTGTCTGTATGAGAGTTGCGGCTTCAAGCGAGAGGGCGTGCGCAAAAAGTATTATACCGATACTGGCGAAGACGCGCTCATTTATCTTTGTTCCATCTGATCCTTGAGGACGCCATGCAAAAAATATTTGCCGCCAACTGGAAGATGTATAAAACCCGCGCTCAGGCTGCCCAAAGCGCCAGCGATCTGGCTAAAGGCCTCGGGCATATGCCTGCGGGGCAGGATGTGGTTGTTTTTGCACCCTTTACGTCCATAAACTGCGTGGCGGACGCCTTTAAGGGCGTTGCGGCGCTTTCGGCGGGCGCACAGAATTGCTATCCCGCAGAAGAAGGGGCTTTTACAGGCGAAACTTCGCCCGCCATGCTGCTTGACGCTGGTGCAAGCTGGGTGCTGACCGGGCATTCCGAGCGGCGGCACATCATGGGCGAGGACGATGCCCTTGTGGCCCGCAAAACAATTTTTGCCCTTGAGCATGGCCTCAAGGTGCTGTTCTGCATCGGCGAAACCCTTAACGAGCGCGAAGCTGGCAAGCTAAACGCCGTGCTTGAGCGCCAGCTTGCCGCCGTTTTTTCGGCCATGCCCGAGAGCCTGCGCGGCGCTGCCCTTGTGGGCAAGCTTGCCATTGGCTACGAGCCTGTGTGGGCCATTGGCACGGGCAAGGTTGCCGGGCCGGAAGAAGTACTCGATGCCCACGCCGTCACGCGGGCCTTGTTGCAAAAAATTGTGGGTGAAACCGCAGACAAGCTGCCCATTCTTTATGGCGGTAGCGTTAAGCCAAACAATGCCGCAGGGCTCATGGCCCTTGACAATGTGGATGGCCTTCTGGTAGGTGGAGCGTCTTTAGAAGCGCAAAGCTTCTTACAAATTATCGGGGCCTAACCCCACTTCGGGCGCGCCATCGGGCAGTGGCCGGACGGCGAGGAGGAATTCGTGCAGACTCTCATTCTTACGCTGCATATCATTGTGTGCGTGTTGCTGGTTATTCTTGTGCTGCTTCAGGCGGGCAAGGAAGGCATGGGCGTGATTTTTGGCGGTGGCAACAGCTCTGTGTTCGGCAGCGGCGGCGCAGGCGGCATTCTTGCCAAACTGACAGCCCTGATGGCCGTGATTTTTGTTATCACGTCGCTCAGCTACACCCTCGTGACCAGCTCGCGTCCTTCCAGTCAGTCTACGATTCTTGACGTGAAGATTGAAGAGCCTGCTGCTCCCAGGCCCGCCGCCCCGGCTGTTAAGCCCGGTGCGGAAGCGACCCCGGCTCCTGTGGTTCCCACTGCTCCTGCCGAGCAGAAGGCCCCGGCGCCTGCGGCTCAATAAGCGCAGCACCTGTTTTGCTGTTAAAGCCGCGGCCTGTGCTGCGGCTTTTTTTATTCGCATAACCCATGAGTGGAGCCGTTATGTCTGACGCAGACGCCTTTGGGGCAAATCCGTTCCGCGCGCTCAATGCAAAAAAATTTCCCGAAAAGCAAAAAAACGGCGGCAATGAGCGCAAACCTGCGCACCATGGGCAGGGCAAGGGCAAGCGCGTTATCGCGTCTGCTGGCACTGCGCAGGCTGCTGAAATTTCGGATGAAGATTGCGATCTGTTTTTGAACGCCGTGAGCAGCGTGACACCCGCCAAAAACAGCCGCAAGGCTGCAAAGCCGGGGTTTTCACTGGAAGAACGAGGCACCATGACCAGTATGGCAGATGCCCTGGCCGAGGAACGCAGCAAGGGCAAAAAAAATGCGACTAAGGCCGCAACGCAGGATGCTGGCAAATCCAAGGGCGTGGCTCTGGGAGCGGCCCAAATATCGAGCGGTCATGCGTCGCCTACCCAGTCGTCATCTGGCAAGGTGCCATCTGGCAGCGCCGCAGCCACACCCGTTCAAGATGATGAGGATGACGAGGCCTCGGCCTTTCTTGCCGCCATGGGCACAGTAAGCCCCCTTACTGGCGGCGGGCGGGATGTTGTTCCGGCTCCTGCCCCGGTAACTCCACCGCCGCATGGCGAGCTGAGCCTTCAGGATTTCATGGACGGCAAACTGGAATTTGCGCTGACGTTCTCCGATGAATACCTCGAGGGTCATGTGGTCGGCCTTGACCAGATGATTCTGAACAAGCTCCGCGGTGGCGGCCTCAGCCCGGAGGCCCACCTTGACCTGCACGGCCTCAATGCTTTGCAGGCTTTTGAAGCCCTGCGCGGCTTTTTTAAAGGAAGCTGGTACAAGGGCCTGCGTACAGTGCTGGTGGTGCCGGGTCGTGGCCGCAATTCGCCTGACGGTATGGGCGTTCTGCGCGAAAAGCTGCAAAGCTGGCTGACGCAGGATCCCTTCAAGCGGGTGGTGCTGGCCTTCTGCACAGCCCAGCCTCACGACGGTGGGCCGGGCAGCGTTTATGTGCTGCTACGCAAGTATCGCAAAAAAGGCCGTATTTACTGGGAAAGAATGCCTGCGGATTCTGACCTGTACTAAGGCTGCTTGTTTTTGAAAATGTACACTTGCAAGTGTTTGACAAGTCAACTCGACATGGAGCTGCCTTTGGCTTCACTTGCAGCAAGCTCCTGAGAGGTTATACCTCCCCCAAAAGATATATGCTGTACGTATTCATTTCTGATATGACTTATCAGTGTGCTGAAATCATTGATTAGCGTGTAGTACAGTGCCACACAGTACTGGAGATTTTTCCAAAGCTGTAAATACTGGGGCAAGATTGTTGCGCAAACTGTATTGCCAAAGTGGTTTGCTAAGTATCTCCAATAGTTTCCCATTATTATTGTCTTTCATAACTTTATAATATCAGACATTGATTACGCTGAGTAGACAGAAAAAATCAAGTGATATCGTTCGCTCAATTTATCACAACTTTGAAGAGTTTTATTCTTGTGCGCTCCATATTCATGTCAGAAGCGGAAGAGATATAACCTTTTTGAGCAATTATTTCAGTCGTTACTACATAGACGAGTTCTTCTTCAATAGACGCAAAATTAGTTTTTTGGCAACTTCCAGATATAGGTATTTTTCTTCTGCGTCCCTCATCAATAGATTCACCTCGCGAATATTCTCCTATCCAGCTGCATAAGGTTATAGTGTCTTTAATACCCAGCCCTTCATAATGCTCTTTAACTATTGCCTCCTTCAGCATAGCGTTTTGCTGCCATCTATTTGAATCCTTAACGGTAGAACAAGCGTCACTCAAAAGCGATGCTATGTGGGGCTACACCAAGGACGGGGCAAGCCTGCGAATGGGGTTTACGCCCACGCCAGGGCAAGGCAGGCATGTATATGTTGAAATTGAAGTTGCAATGTTGATAGTATTTTGTATATATTAAAATATTAAATTTTTTTTTATTCTTTTTTTGATAACGACTTCAAGGGGGCCATTATGTCGAACTTGCCTGATTGCTGCGTGGCTCATGTCTATTGCCCCGAGAATGGCGCACCTGTTCGCATACAGCCTCTTTCTGAACATTTGCGGAATGTTGCTGCCCTGACATCATCAGCGGCAGCCAAGGTCGGGTTGCCCCTGACAGGTCATCTGGTTGGCTTGCTGCATGATTTTGGCAAGTATTCAAAAGAATTTCAGGATTATATCCTTTCCGCTGCTGGCTGCATTACTCCTGGTGAGCCGGGCTACACCGATCCCATAGCTTGCAAAGGGAAGATTAATCATGCTTTTGCTGGAGGGCAGCACCTCTGGAAGCACCTGCAAGGCAATGATACGAAAAAAGCGATTGCCCGGATGATTGCATTGTGTATTCTGTCCCACCATTCAGGGTTAAAAGATTGCATAACCCCAGACGGCAAGGACGCATTTACACAGAATTACATGGCCCGTCCGGAGGAAAAAACACACCGTGAGCAGTGCGTTGAGCAGTGTGATCAAGCATTCCTTGAAGAGATAGAAAATGAAATCTCGAATGCGCTTTTATCAGAAGTGCGAGCAGTTTTGATGAAGTTGCGTGATCGAGTCATGAACAAGCAGCCAGCAAGTTCCGATATAAATGACCAACGAGACGGCGCAAATAGTCGTGATTTTCAGCTTGGATTGCTGGCGCGTTTTTTATTCAGCTGCCTGATTGATGCGGATCGTACTGACAGTGCAGATTTTGAAGATCAAAAAGGGGCGGAAATTCGGCGCAGCGGGGTCAGGCGTCCTTGGGATGCTCTGGTGCAGCGTTTTGAAGCAGCCTTGGCCCAAAAGACCCCGCAACACGCCATCGACCACATCCGGGGCGATATCTCAGCCCATTGCGCGCAGCGTGCCCAGGATGCGCCGGGTATGTTTACTCTCACTGTGCCCACTGGCGGGGGTAAAACGCTGGCCAGCCTTCGTTTTGCCCTGCTGCACGCGCAAAAGCATCAGATGGACAGAATTATCTATGTTATTCCTTATACATCCATTATTGATCAAAATGCCGATGTAGCCCGAAAGATTCTTGAGCAGGGTGAAGCCCCTGGGTCTATAGTGCTTGAGCATCATTCCAATTTTATGCCTGATGAAGATTCTGACGCTGAAGAAGTCGCCAGCCGGTGGGAAAAGCTGTCTGAAAATTGGGATGCCCCCGTGGTCTTCACCACCATGGTGCAGTTTCTTGAGAGCCTGTTTGGCGCAGGCACAAGCTCCGCCCGCCGCATGCATAATCTTGCACGTAGCGTGATAGTGTTTGATGAAGTGCAGACTGTCCCTGTGCGCTGCTTACGCATGTTTTGCAATGCTGTGGATTTTTTGACCGGGCAATGCGGTTCTACCGCAGTGCTATGCACTGCCACGCAGCCGAGGCTGGGCAATTTGCCGCATCCGCTGCGCGGCAGCCTTGATATACAACCCGACATAGAAATCGTGCCAAATGTGCCAGACCTGTTCACGCGCCTCAAGCGCACGACATTTTTTGACCACTGCCATACCTCCATGAGTGCAGAAGATGTGGCCGCACTGGCGCAAGAAGAGCAACAATCCCACGGCTCATGCCTGGTGGTTTGCAATACCAAGCGAATGGCAGAAAAGATTTATGCGCTTTGCGCCGAACAAGAAGGCGTAAACTTCTACTACCTTAGCACCAACCTCTGCCCCGCGCACCGCATGGCAAAACTAGAAGCAATGCGTGACGATCTGAAAAACGGGCGTCCAGTGCTTTGTGTGAGCACGCAGCTCATTGAGTGTGGTGTGGATATCAGCTTTCGATCTGTTATCCGTATGGCTGCGGGCCTTGATTCAATCCTTCAGGCGGCAGGTCGCTGCAACCGGCATGGTGAAAAAGAGCCGGGCCGGGTGCATGTTGTGCGGGTTGAGGCAGATGCGGAAAATCTGGACTGGCTGAAAGACATCAAAGATGGACGGGACATCTTTCTTGATACAGTGCGCATAAAGTATGCACAAGAGCTTCTGGAGTCTGGCTACGATCTCACTATGCCGCAGTTGGTTTCAACATATTTTGACCATTATTTTCATCGTAAGGGTGCCGCGCTTTCTTACGCGGCAGGCGATAATAATTCTTTGCTTGATATGCTGGGGAGCAACCAGTTTGCCGTCAGCAACAATAAGAATCCATTCCCCATATTGGGGCAATCATTCAGCACCGCAGCAAAAATTTTCAAGTCCATCGACTCAACATCAAAAAGTATTTTGGTGCCTTATGAAGACGGCGAGGGCATCATTGCTGCACTTTGTTCATCAGATTTGCTGTATAAAAAATATGAGCTTTTACGTAAGGCTCAGCGTTTTTCCGTAAACATTTTTCCACATACAGAACGCGAGCTTATACAGAAAAATGCCTTGTATCCCATTCAGGATAGTGGCATGTTTGCTCTGAAACCCAATTTTTACTGCAACGATCAGGGCGTTACCGCGCAATCAGTGCAAAAACTGTGTTTTTGTAATTATTGATAGGAGGATTGAGTGAATAACGACATATCCTTTACTGTTTATGGGCGTTATGCCCTGTTTTCTGATCCTGTAACTCGAGTCGGCGGCGAAAAATGTTCTTACCACATTCCCACCTATGAGGCCCTTAAAGGAATAGCAAAGTCTATATATTGGAAGCCAACGCTGACCTGGGTGATTGAAAAGGTACGCATTCTGCGCCCCTTTCGCACACAAACCAAGGGCGTAAAACCAATCAGGCCCACCACAGGCGGCAATGATCTTTCCATCTATACCTATCTGGCTGATGTTGCCTATCAGGTAAAGGCCCATTTTGTATGGAATGAGCATAGGCCGGAACTGAAACAAGACCGGATTGAGGGCAAGCACTACGAAATAGCCAAGCGTATGCTGGCGCGCGGTGGCCGACAGGATATCTTTTTGGGTACGCGCGACTGCCAGGGGTATGTGGAGCCTTGCAGGTTTGGTGAAGGACCCGGCGCGTATGATGACCTGGAAGAGCTGGCCTTTGGCCTCATGTTTCACGGGTTTGATTATCCTGATGAAACCGGAAATTCCAGTTTTGGCGCACGGTTCTGGAAGCCGGTTATGCGCAAAGGCATTATCGAATTCCCCTCGCCGGATGACGCCTCGCTGCTGCGTAAAGAAATTCGCCCCATGAAGTCCAAGGTGTTCCACCCTGGCAAAAATTATGCGGGTTGCGATGAAGAAGCGCTATGCCACCTTTTGCAGGAGCCCGAAACCGTGGCATACCCCGATGCCCGTAGCCTGCTTTCTGACGGCGGCCCGCAAGGGGGTTCACTGTGAGCTGGATGCAAAAACTTTTTGAAACGTATGAAGCCTGCTCCCAAAATCCCGCCTTTGTGGACCCGCCACAGGCGGAGAATGGCGGCAAAGAAGCCCCGGCGCTTATGCCCGTGAGCCACACCAGCCAACAGGCGCATATTCATGTCGTCATTGACGGGGCTGGTAATTTTGTGAGGGCAGAGCTGTTGCCGTTGAAAATGCAGTTTATTATCCCGGCAACCGAAGATTCCGCAGGGCGCACTAGCGGTGATTCCCCACATCCTCTGGATGATAAAATTCATTATTGCGCCAAAGACTACTCTGGCGGCAAAAAGAATCTTTATAGCTTGTATGCTGCGCAATTGCAGGCATGGTGCGATTCTCCCCACAGTCATCCAAAGGCCAGGGCTGTATATGCCTATGTTTCGCAGGGGCATCTGGTGAATGACCTGTTGAAATGTGGAATTTTGCGCGGCGAATCAGCCAACTCCTTGCAGACGGAACCAACCGAAGCAGACAAAGAGAGCGGCGCAGACAGCATCTTTAACAGATTGCAGCCCAAAAAAATTGGCAACGCCACGGTGCGCGACCAGGGGGACGCCCTGGTGGTATGGAGCGTGGTAAACCTGCCTGATGACATGGAACCGCGTACATGGAAGGACACCAGCCTGCAACAGGCTTGGATGGCTTACGACGCATCCATGATGGAGCAAAAAGGCCTTTGCATGGTGCAAGGGGTGGAATGCGTTGTTGCCACAAAGCATCCGCGCAATATCCGCCGCCCCGGTGATGGTGCAAAACTTATTTCCTCCAATGATTCCGCAAATTTTACCTACCGGGGGCGCTTTCTGGAGCCGGAGCAGGCCTGCACCGTCGGCTATGAGGTAAGTCACAAGGCGCATAATGCGTTGCGCTGGCTCATAGCGCGGCAAGGCTACCGCAACGGGGATCAGGCTGTTGTGGCCTGGGCTGTGAGCGGCGCGCCCGTGCCTAATCCTTGTGAAGATTTGTTTGATCTGAGTGCCGACGACTTCTTGCTTGATGACACGCCTGAGGTGCAGGCAGAGAAGGACGCCGCCCTGCCTCTTTTTGTTCCTCCCGTAAATATGGGGCTGCCCTTTGCAAAAAGGCTGAACAAAGCCCTCGTGGGATACAAGGCTGATCTCAAGGAAACTGACGGCATCACCATCATGGCGATGGATGCGGCCAGCCCTGGTCGGCTTTCTGTCATATTTTACCGTGAGCAGATGCTTAAGGACTACCTGCACAATCTGGAACGATGGCAGGAAGAATGCGCATGGGTTTTGCCCGTTCGCATTGCCGAAACGCGCGAGGGCCAGAGCAAACCCAAAACGCGCACTGTTTACACGCCCCTTGCTCCTACGCCAGAAACGATTGCCCGCGTTGCTTACGGCAGGCGTATTGACGACAAGCTGCTCAAGGCAACTGTAGAGCGGTTGTTGCCATGCATTGTTGATAGGGCAGCTTTGCCGCGCGATATTGTTGAGAGTTGCGTGCGCCGAGCCTGCAATCGCGCGGCGCATGAGGCATGGGAGTGGGCTGAAGTGCTGGGCGTTGCCTGCGCCATGTACAGGGGCTATTTCGCCAGACACATAAAAGAAGGGGAATACAGCATGGCACTTGATGAAACGCGTAACTCCCGTGACTACCTCTTTGGGCGGCTTCTGGCGGTTGCGGAATATATTGAGCGGACCGCTTTGGATAGCGCGGGAGAAAAACGCCCCACCAATGCCGAGCGGCTGATGCAGCGCTTTGCCGACCACCCCTTTGCTACCTGGAGGCAGCTTGAGCCTCAGTTGCAGCCGTATATGCAGCGGCTGAAGAGCAGTTCTCGCGTTGCGCTGCTTACCCGCGCCCAAAAAGCCTGGAAAGAAATTTACGATAAATTTGACCCTGAAGAATTTACTTCTTCAGACAAGCTCAGTGGTGAGTTTCTGCTGGGCTACCATTGTCAGATGTCAGCCTTGTACGCCAAGGCTGATAAAGAAAGCACCACTGAAGCCAATGACCAGCAAGGAGCGTAACATGAGTCTGCAACACAAGATCGACTTCGCCGTTATTCTCACCGTAGATCACGCCAACCCTAACGGCGATCCGCTCAACGGCAACCGTCCCCGTACCGATTATGATGGCTATGGGGAAATCAGCGATGTTTGCCTTAAGCGCAAGATCCGTGATCGGCTCATGGAGCAGAAGGGGACGCAAGTTTTTGTGCAGTCGGACGACCGCAAGCTGGACAACATGGCCTCGCTCAAGGAAAGAGCCGAATCTGCGGAGCACGGCCTTGGCAAGGATGCTTTTAATCCCAAAAAATGCAGCAAGGAAGAAACCGCCCGAAAGGCCTGCGCCAAGTGGTTTGACGTGCGCGCTTTTGGTCAGCTTTTTGCTTTTGGCAAAGACGGTGATGCAGCGGGGGTTTCCATTGCTGTGCGCGGCCCGGTGAGCATTCACTCGGCCTTCAGCGTGGAGCCTGTCAGCGTTGCAAGTATTCAGATCACCAAAAGCGTCAGCGGCGAGGGCGATGGCAGCAAGCGCGGTTCGGACACCATGGGCATGAAGCACCGTGTGGATAAAGGCGTATATGTTTTTTACGGCAGCATGAATCCGCAGCTTGCCGAACGCACCGGCTTTAGCGATGAAGACGCCGCCGTGCTCAAGGCCATCCTGCCCAGGCTGTTTGAAAATGACGCTTCGTCTGCCCGTCCGGAGGGCAGCATGGCCGTCAGTCAGGTATTCTGGTGGCAACACAACTGCGCTTCCGGGCAGTATTCATCCGCAAAAGTGCATAAAAGCCTCACGGTTAACCCCGATGGCAGCTATACGCTCAACGGCGAGGCAACTCCGGGGTTGAAGGCTGAAACCATTTCAGGTTTCTAATGCACCCCCCGGCCGATTCCATCCCCATATCGGCTTTGCAGCATTATCTGTTCTGCCCCCGGCAGTGTGCACTCATCCATCTGGAACAGCTCTGGACGGAAAACGTGTACACTGTCGAGGGCCGTCAGCTGCACGAAAAAGCCCACAGCAAAATTAGTTAGTTGCATTTTTTTTCTTATAGTGTGTTTTTATATTATAATGACTTATAACACGAATTGACTTTTTTTAAATTTTCTTTATTTTCTCTTTTAGCGGCTGTCCGTAAGGTTAGTCGTTTGTTTCCAGGAGGAGAGAATGCGAGCCTTATTAGTCGAAGGCGGCTGTTCTATGGGAACGTGGCGGTCGCCGTTAAAGGGGAGAGCCTTCCAGTAAGGTTTTGCGGATCGAACGGAAGGCTCTCCAAGTTCCCGTCTTCAATACGGTGTGCGTTCTTGGCTTGTCAACGGTTGAGTATGCATATCTTGAAATATGTCGCACCATCTTCTTGGAATTGAATCCTCCCGTGTTGGCAGTCGCTCAAATATTGAGTGTGGATTGAAACGTGTTTGAAGTGATTAGTTGTGGCAGGCAGGCCCCCTCCCGATGGGAGGGGGCACTCATCCTTTATCAAGGAAGCCACCATGCATCACCATCCCCCAGCCGATTCCATCCCCATATCGGCTTTGCAGCATTATCTGTTCTGCCCCCGGCAGTGTGCACTCATCCATCTGGAACAGCTCTGGACGGAAAACGTGTACACTGCCGAGGGCCGTCAGCTGCACGAAAAAGCCCACAGCAGCGCATCTGAAAGTCGCGGCGACAGCAAAACTGTTTCAGGGCTGCTGCTCTGCTCGCGCGCTCTTGGCCTGACAGGGCAGGCAGACGTTGTGGAGTTTCATCGGCACGGCAATGTCTGGCAGCCGTACCCTGTTGAATACAAGCGGGGCCGCCCCAAAAGCATGGCGGCAGACCGTATCCAGCTCTGCGCTCAAGCCCTCTGTCTCGAAGAAATGCTGCGAGTCTCCATTCCTGAAGGGGCGTTGTTTTACGGCAAAACCCGGCGGCGGCAAGTAGTCGCTCTTGACGACGCCCTGCGGGATGAAACCCGCGCCACTATTCTTGCCGTGCAGGATTTGTTGAATAAAGGGCTTACCCCTGCGCCTCCGCCTTTGGAAATAGCCAACACCATCTGCCCGGCGTGCTCGCTGAGCGACGCCTGCCTGCCCCTTGCTCCGCAGACCTCGGCTGCGAGCTATCTGCAATCCGTGCTGGAGAGCATATGAAACCGCTGCTCAATACACTGTTTGTGACTACTCAGGAAAGTTATTTGGCTAAAGACGGCGAATGCGTGGCCGTGTACCAGGGAGATGCGCTTAAAGGAAAAATCCCCATCCACACGCTTGGCGGGCTTGTGCTGTTTGGGCAGATTTCGTGCAGTCCTTTTTTGTTGGGTCACTGCGCGGAAAACGGTGTAACAGTGTCGTGGTTGACCCAATATGGGCGGTTTCTGGCATCCATGCACGGGCCAGTGAGCGGCAATGTGCTGTTGCGGCGTGAGCAATACCGCCGTGCGGATGATGATGCGGCGTCTGCCGCCATTGCCTCCGCTATGGTAATCGGAAAAATCGCCAATTGCCGCACGGTGCTGATGCGCGCAGCGCGCGAGAGGCCGGCTGCAAGTCTTGACGCAGCAGTGGCCCGGCTGGCCCAATGCCTTGCCCGCCTGCGCGAGCCTTTGCCGCTCAATATGGTACGTGGCGTTGAAGGTGAGGCGGCGCAAGTGTATTTTGGCGTATTTGCCAACCTTATTCAGGCAAAAGACGCCGCCTTCCGCTTTGATGGCCGCAACCGCCGTCCACCTCTCGATGCTGTTAACTGCCTTCTTTCCTTTCTATATACACTTCTGGCGCACGATGTTCGCGGGGCGCTGGAAAGCTGCGGGCTTGATCCTGCCGTGGGCTTTTTGCACCGCGACAGGCCCGGACGCCCCAGTCTGGCTCTGGACATAATGGAAGAATTTCGCCCGTATTTGGCAGATCGCCTGGCTTGTACGCTTATCAACCGCGGGCAAGTGAAGGCCAAAGGCTTTCGTAAAACAGAATCTGGCGCGGTGATTATGGACGATGCCACGCGCAAAGATGTGATCTCTGCATGGCAGGAGCGAAAACAGGAGACTGTGGAGCATCCTTTTTTGCAGGAAAAAATGGCGGCAGGCTTGTTATATCATTGTCAGGCGCGTTTGCTCGCCCGATATCTGCGTGGCGATCTGGATGCTTACCCACCCTTTGTGATTCGGTGACGTCATGCTTGTACTGGTAAGCTACGATGTAAATACACAGGATGCGGCTGGAAAGCGCCGTCTGCGCAAAATTGCCCGCCATTGTGAAAATTGGGGGCAGCGCGTGCAGTTTTCTGTTTTTGAGTGCGTGGTTGATCCTGCCCAATGGGTTGCCTTACGCAATAATTTGCTGGACTGCATGGATGAGGAAAAAGATAGCCTGCGCTTTTACTTTTTGGGCGCGAACTGGAAAAATCGCGTGGAGCATGTTGGGGCAAAACCATCATATGATCCTCAGGGAACGTTGATTCTGTAGATAACGAACATAATTACGAAGTGGCAGGCTGAGAGTGTCAGCAGAGACCAGAGTGGCAGAGGAGGGGATATGTGTACTTCTGGCAGACAACCCGCGAGAACCTGAAGCGCACAGCATTTTTCTGGGAAGTACTCGATTTTTTAACAATATGATTTTATTGTAGTAAATTTTTTGAGTGGTTTTGCTTAATGCAAATTTTATTCGAGGTTCGTGGCCCTCTCGAAAAATGCCCTGCATATCATTGCAGGGCAAAGGCGAAAAAGGGTCACAGTCGCTCCCCGTGCGGGAGCGTGGATTGAAGCTGTTTGAATGGTTATAACAAGCAGTGTTTTTCCAGTCGCTCCCCGTGCGGGAGCGTGGATTGAAGCCGATATTATGCCCCATGTAGGATTTTAACGCAAGTCGCTCCCCGTGCGGGAGCGTGGATTGAAGCATAGCCGGGCGCGAGGATGCCAAAGGTCAAGTAAGTCGCTCCCCGTGCGGGAGCGTGGATTGAAGCTACCCATCATACAGCTCCTACGGAGTTTGGCCCCGTCGCTCCCCGTGCGGGAGCGTGGATTGAAGCGCCCCGGTCTATGCGTGGGCTAGATCTGTTGAGGGTCGCTCCCCGTGCGGGAGCGACTTATGTGGATTGATATTATCATGGGCACAGCCCAGACATGCCGCAGCAACTGGAACCAGCTGTTCTGATTTATCTATTGCTTTGTTTTAAAAATGTCTTGCGTAAAATATATAACCTATTTTGCGGGTTTGTTATAAATATTGTGCTGATATTAATACGTTTTCGATTCCTTGATTTTTATTCTCCGTCACCATAATCCTTTCCCGCCGCCTTCCGATTAATACTGAAGCGGCTTCTCCGCATTGTGTCTCTTCAATATTCTCCATTGAAGGGTCTGATCTTGCAGACAAAAATTTAGATAAACAAAAGTGTTCCAGAGTTGTATGATGGCTGCAACAATAGCAACGTACTTGGTGGATGCTGTAAGCAGAATTCTACACTTGCAAAAGGGCTTGTTATGAACAGATCCATATCGCTCAAGCTGATGCTTGGCATTGCGGCAATCATCGTCATACCCATGGGCATACTGTTTGCCCTTACGTCGCGGGGCATTGCAACGCTTTCAGAAGAAAGCTTCGCCAAGTCCGCCATTGGCGAACTGCGGCAGGTCAGCAATGTTGTCACAGCCATGTTTGATGAATACAAGCTCAACGTTGGCATGCTGGCTGCTGATCCCCTGATGGCGCAATTGCCGCAGATGACCACAAGTCACGTAACAGCAACGGAACCCACGCCATCAAGTGCTGCAGCGGGCGATACTGCTGGCAAGGCGCTGGATGCCCTGTTCCGTCTGTATCGGGAATCGCACCCCTCATATACCAATGTTTATGCGGGTAATATGGAGGGCGCATTTGTGCTCAACAGTCCCGTAGTCGGTAAAACCCAGCCCGGTGGTTACGACCCGCGCAAGCGCCCCTGGTGGGGCATGGCAGTGTCTGATCCTGCCAAAAGCTATATTACCAGCGCCTACAGAAGCACCGATGGGCAACCCATGGTCAGCGCCTGCCGCGCCGTGCGCGACAGCAGCGGCAAAGTCACTGGCGTTGCGGCCATAGATATTACGCTGGGCACCCTCACAGACCTCATTAAAAACGTGCGTATTGGCCGCACGGGCTTTGTTATTCTGGTGCAGGATGACGGGGTGGTTATTTCCGACCCCAAAACTCCGCAGCACAATTTTCAGAAAATAGACGGCATCGGCAACGATGCTCTGGCTGCGCTGTTCAAATCCGGTTCAGCCACGGGCGAGGCCGCCATCAGCGGCAAGCAGTATGAAGCTGTGGTGTACAACTCGCCGGAGCTCAAGTGGAAGTTTATTGGCCTCATTGAAAAGAGCGAACTCATGGAGCCTGTCAACGCCGCCTTGTGGCAGTTTGCCACCGGCATGCTGGCAAGCCTCATAGGCATTTGCATAGGCATCTGGGTGCTGGCCGGGCGGCTCATCATTACGCCATTGAAGACCGTGGGGGTTTTCCTCAAGGATATTTCCGCTGGTGTGTATGGCAGCCTCGTCAACCGCCGCGTTGACGAAATTGGCGTGATTTTTGAGTCTCTTAATTCCATGAGCGCCACCCTCAAATCCAATATTTCCGAGATTGAGGCCAAAACTGTTGAAGCACAGCAACAGGCCGCAGCAGCAAATGACGCCACGCGCGAGGCCGAGGCCGCCCGCCTGCACGCCGAGCGCGCCAAGGCCGAGGGCATGCTTGAAGCAGCGCGCCAGCTCGAACATATGGTGCAGATGCTCCACCAGGAAGTGAGCACCCTTTCAAGCAGTTCAGAAGACATCCGCGAGGCCACGCTCGTGCAGCGGCAGCGCATCCACGAAACAGCCACGGCCATGGAAGAAATGAACTCCACCGTGCTTGAGGTTGCCAAAAACGCTTCGCATGCCGCGGCCCAGGGCACGGATGCGCGGGACAAGGCCAATCAGGGCGCAGAGGTTGTAGGCCGGTCGCTTGAGGCCATGCGCGCCTCGGAGCAGAAGGCTCTTGAACTGCGCGAAGCCATGGGTGATCTGGATAAACAGGCCCACGGCATCGGCACAATCATGACCACCATTGAAGACATAGCCGATCAAACAAACCTGCTGGCCTTGAATGCGGCCATTGAGGCCGCCCGCGCGGGCGAGGCGGGCAGAGGCTTTGCCGTTGTGGCCGATGAAGTGCGCAAGCTGGCGGAAAAGACCATGCATGCCACCAAGGAAGTGAGCGACTCCATCCTCTCCATCCAGCGGGTAGCCGGAATCAACGTGCAGTCTGTGGAAGAAGCCGTGCAGGGGCTTGACCACGCCTCATCGCTGGCTGGCGAATCCGGCGCGGCGCTGGGCGACATTGTCACCAGCACAAACCAGTCGGCAGGGCAGATTCAGTCCATCGCCACTGCGGCAGAGCAGCAGGCCGCCACATCTGAAGAAATCAACAAGTCCATTGACGAAATCAACGCCATCGCTGGGCAGACGGACGAGCGCGCCGAGGCCTCGCTCCAGGCCACCCGGCGGCTGGAAGATCTGGCTCTATCGCTTTCCGGTCTTATCAAGGAGCTGAAAGACCAGTCGGCATAGACTGGCAAAGCTCGATCGCCAGAAAAGGACAACGGCAACCGTTCTGCGGTTGCCGTTTTTCGTGCGGGAGTGACATCATTTTCGTCCTGCGCTATGTTGTCGCACTGGTCAACGCCAGTATATTTTTCGCCAATAGCCCGTAATCAGAGGCTTTTCTGCTGCTCATTGACGCAGCAGCTACAGAGGCGCTGCAAGGCAGATTGCACCCCACCCGGCAGGCAGGTGGAAAAGCAGATTTGAATTTTTTTTGTATACCCTATTCGGCGGCCCGCCGAATGAATGTTGCTGCGCAGCAATAACCGCACTGGAGTATGCCATGACAGGGGAATTTCTGACCTCGCTCACCCCTGAGCACAAGAAGTTTCTTGTGGATTTGTTCAAGGACGGCGTGTCCTTTGACCCCAAGGTGCTGCGCGTTTACGCATCCGATGCCAGCCTGCTTACGGGTACGGTGCTGGCCATGGTTCGGCCCGAGAGTGTCGGGCAACTGTGCGAATTTATGCGCTGGGCAGATGCGGAGCATGTGGCTGTGCATCCGCGAGGGCGCGGCACCAGCCTTTCCGGCGGGTGCGTGCCCACAGTCCCCGGCATCGTGGTTTCCATGCTGGGCATGGATAAAATTATCGAGATCAATAAGGAAGATTTTGTTGCCGTGGTGGAGCCGGGCGTTAATACGGCTCTGCTTCAGGCCGAGTGCGAAAAGCTGGGCATGTTTTACCCGCCGGATCCGGCCAGCGGCAAGGCAACCAGCGTTGGCGGCAATGTCATCACCTGCGCCGGGGGCCTGCGCGCCGTAAAATACGGCGTTACACGCGATTACGTGCTTGGCCTGGAGGCCGTGTTACCCGGCGGCGAACTGGTGAAGTTCGGGGGCCGCTCCCACAAGGATGTCATAGGCCTTGACCTCGGGCGGCTCTTTGTGGGCAGCGAGGGCACCCTTGGCATTGTGACCAGGCTTATTCTCAAGCTTTTGCCCAGGCCCGAGGCTTCGGCATCGGTGCTTGTGGGGTATCCTTCGCTGGATGCCGCCCTGGCCTCCATGAGCAAGGTTTTTGCCGCAGGTATTCTGCCCTGCGCGGTGGAATTCATGAATGAAACCGTGCTGGAAATCCTTGCCAGAACCGGCGAGGTGCCGTGGCCGGACAGCGTAAAATCGCTGCTGCTGTTTCAGGTGGACGGCAGCAAGGAGACTGTGCCGCTGGAAAATATCCGCCTTGCCAACCAGCTTGATGACGCCCTGTGGCGCATGGAGGGCGTGGGCAAGCAAGAGGAAGACAAGCTGTGGGCCTACAGACGCAGGGTTTCGGCTGCCTCCTATGTGCTCGGCCCAGACCGCATCGGCGGTGATATGGCCGTGCCGCGCGGCTCTATTCTCAAGGCCGTGCGCAAATTTGAAGAAATTGCCGCCAGCAACGGCAAGCGCCTTATCGCCTTTGGGCATGCGGGCGACGGCAACATCCACGCCAATCTGCATTACGATGCCTCTGACGCTGACGATGCCCGCCGCACGCTGAAAACCCACCACGAACTGGATGCGGCAGCCCTTGAATGTGGCGGCAGTCTTTCTGGCGAGCACGGCGGCGGATGCCTGAAAGAAGTTGGCAAGCAGCTCGGGCAGAAGGAACATGCCCTCATGTTGCGTTTGCGCGGTGTCTTTGATCCCAACGGCATTCTCAATCCCGGCAAGGGGTACTGAAATGAAACGCGGCTGTACGCAATGCGGCGAATGCCTGAACGTCTGCCCTGTGTACGCGCTCTTCAAGCGCGAGGAATACGCGCCCAAGGGCAAGCGCCTGCTTCTGGAGCAGATTGATCCCGAGTTCGGCGGCAGCCCGGATTCGTCCCTGCCCTGGGAGGATATCCGCGAGCTGGCGCGTCTCTGCGCCGGGTGCGAGCGATGCCAGCAGGCCTGCGCGCGCAAGCTTTCCACCAGTGATCTGCTGGCCGAGGCGCGGGCACGTAATCCTCACTGGACGCAAACTCTCTGGGATATGTGGATTCGCCGCGCTGGCCCACTGTGGCCCATGGCGGGCAAAATCGCCATGCTTGCGCCGGATTCCATTGTTCCCGGCGTGTTGCGGTCTTCTGTGGAAACCGCACGCGCGCTGGTTGATCTGGAGCCTTGCGAACCATGGATGACCCTGCGGCCCAGCCAGAAGGTCAGCGGCGTCAGGGTGGCCCTGTTCAGCGGCTGCACGGCTAAAAATGCCCGTCCCCACTGGATATCCACTGCCCGGCAACTGCTGGCAGGCTGGGGATACGACCTTGTGGACATAGCGGATTTTGCCTGTTGCGGCGGCACGTTGCACCATGCCGGGCAGTTGGGGGCGCTGGCAGAAGTGCGCGAGCGCAACCTTGAGCTTTGGCGCAAGGCTGGCAAGCCTGTAATGGCGAGTTTTTGCGCCTCGTGCAAGCACAGCCTTGATGGCTACACCGCCGTTATGTCGGCGGAGGAGGGCAAGGAGTGGAAGCAGAAGTGCGTTGGGCTTTCCTCCCTGCTTGTGGGGTCGCAAATCAGCCCCACAGGAAAGGCCCCGGCAGCGGTGGGTTATCATCAGCCTTGCCACTGGGGTTCTGATGATCCTGATTTGCCCCTGCTCACGGCGGGGCTGCCGGGCTTGAAAAAAGGCACTGGCCTGTGCTGCGGCATGGGCGGCATACTGAAAATGTCCAACCCCGACCTTTCAGCAGACATGGCGCGCAAATGCCTGGAAGGCTTTGCCCCTGAAATCCGGCACATTGTCACCGGGTGCAGCGGTTGCGTCATGCAGCTTTCAGCTGCGGCGGGTAAGGAGGTACAGGTGCGTCACTGGCTTGATGTGACAGCGCTGGCAGAAGCTCGCACTTAGGCGCATCCGCCCCCATACTGGCTCTTGCGGCAGTAGCTGTGAAATTTTGCAGCTTCCGGGCGGGTATGGTTGCCTCTGGCAGATGTGCGCCGCAATATTTTGCAATGCTTTATTGAGAAATGGTGCATGGGCACGGCACTGGGTGGCGCTGGGGCCTAGCCTGCCGAAAAATAAGCCGAAACGCCGCTGGCACACTGGACGCCCCATAGGCGGCAGTATAGTATGCCGCAACATGCATACCTGTAATCGGTGAGCCTATGCCCAAACTTCGACATTCCAAATTTGCTTTGGTCGCGGCCCTTTCTGGGGGTATGGCGGCCCTTTTGGCGTGTCTGCTGTTTTGGGCCTATGGTTGGAACCCCGCTCTGGCAGGTTCGCTCAATCTGCAACCCCGCGCAGCCATTGGCAATGCCGAAGTTTCCGAGCCGCCTGCCGTATCTTCCGCTGCTGCGGAAAATAATGCAGTGCCGCCTGTTGCCGCCCCTGAGCAGGCGAGCACGGGGGCTGAACAGAACGGCAATACTGGGGCAAACGCTGTTTTGCCCCCTGCTGACCAGCAAAGAGGCCTCCAACCAGATAGGCAGCCAGTCCTCCAGACAATCCAGCAGGCAGGCGCTGATTCTAGCGCTCAGATACAGCCGGATGCTGATAACGCAGATCAGCTCCCATCCCCGGATCCATCGCAATCAACTGGAAAGTCAGATTTTTCCACCGCAGCCAATGCCGCCGCCAAGGTCGCGGCACCGGATGCCGCAAAAGGCGCGGCGCAATCTGCGGCACAGCCAGCACCTGCGCACGATTCCAAGGTGCAGCTTTTCGGCACTGTGGAGTTCAAACGCCCGTTATCCACTTTGCCGGGCTGGCTTGACCTGCTCAAGCGAAACCAGATGGATCCCATATTCATACCCGGCAAGGTGTTCAAAAAGGGCGTTACCTGGGACACCTTCAAGTCAAAAGCCCCGCTTAACAACAAGATGGAACTGCTGCGCTACGTAAATTCTTTCTGGAATACGTGGCCCTATGTGGAAGACATCGTCAACTGGGGGCAGGAAGATTATTGGGAAATTCCGGCGGAGTTTCTTAAAAAGTCTGGCGACTGCGAAGACTATTCCATTATCAAGTATTTTACTCTTAAGGAATTGGGCATTCCACCCGAAAGCATGCGTGTTGTGGTTGTGCGTGACACAATCAGAAATTTTGCCCATGCTGTTCTGGTCGTATACCTGAACGACGATGCCTTTATTCTGGATAATCTCAGTAATTCAGTGCTTTCGCACACCAAGGTGCGGCAGTACAGCCCGCAGTATTCTGTCAATGAATTCGGTCGCTGGGCCCATATGAAGGGCCGCAAGATAAACTAGAGCCGTTGCAGGCATGCAGCGCGCAGCCCGCACCCTTTGTGTGGGCGGTGTTTCACCGCAAACGGTACGTTAATGCGCAATGTACTATAGGATAAGCCTATGAAAACGCAGGAACTTAATGAGCAATCCGTTGCTGGTCGCTATCGTCTGAAAAAAGCCGCCGTAGCTGCTGTCAGCCTGTCGCTTTTTGCTGTGGCGGCGGCTGTGGCCTACGGCCTCTGCACCTTGCAGCTCAAGAACGTTACGCAGGATATTCTGAATAACCAGCGTGAAATGCAGCAATCGTGGGTGGATAAATCGCTGGAATCCATCCGCGCGTGGCATGCAACCGTTGTTGAGCAGGCGCGGCTTGTGAGCAGCGCGGAGATGTTCCGCCTGTTTGCCGTGGATGTGCGCAACCTTGGCTCCGATGGCGAGGCGCGCCTTTCCGCGCCCGATGCCATGGAAAACGGCGATGAATCGTTGCGCAATCTTGCCGAGCAGATGGGCTATATGCAGGATTTGCTGCGCGACTTTGCGCGCGGCAAAAACTGGGTTTCTGCACGGATTGTTTCGCCCAAGGGCAACCCCTTTGTGGTGAGCAAAGGGGACGCGCCCCTTGGCGAGGCCCAGGTGGGCCTTGTGACTCGCGCCGTGGACAGAAAAACTGTTGTTTTTGGCCCTGTGCGCGCCCTTGGCGATGTAATGGTTATTGATCTGGCCGATCCCATGTACGAAGTGCTGGGGCGGGGAGAAAGTCTTCCCGTTGCCGTGCTTTTTGCCACTCTTCCTGTGGACAGGGTGCTGACGGCATTTCTTGCCCAGCGGCAGGATCAGTACGGCGGACTGCTGCCGTGCATTTTGCAGGCTGGCGGCAGCGGCACAGAGGCCGTGCTGCTGCGCGATGGCAAACCTGCGCTTGAGCCAGTGCAGCAGGTGACTCTGGCTGACGGTCTTGGTTTCAAGCGTAGGCAGGGGCTTGTGGGCGGCGGCGAGGCCTATTCCCTCGGCAGTTACATGAACAGTCTGGGCTGGCTTGTGACCATTGAGGCCCCGGCAGACATGGTTGATGCGCTGGTGGAAAGCCAGGCAAAGCAGATATACGGTCTGGGCATTCTTGGCAGTCTTGGCACGGCGCTTTTGCTGGCCTTTATCTGGGCTTCGCTTGTAAGTCGCTCGCACAGGGCCACTGCCCAGCATTTCAAGCATCTGTACACGCTTATCCGCCAGCAGAAAATCATGCTCGACAGCGTCAATGCCTCATTACAGGCTGGGCTTATGCTCATGGACAAAAACGGTCGCTTGCAGATGTGCAACCCGGCCTTTTGCCAGATGGCGGGCAAGGATGAGGATTCCCTCAAGGGAATCCCCGTGGGCGAGGCCCTGCCGGAAGATGCCGCCCTTCGGCTCATGGAGGGCATGGCTCAGGTGAGCGCCAGCGGCAAGGAAGGCAGCATCGAGATTTCTGTTCCTCAACCCGGGGATGTGCGCCTTTTCCGCGTGACCCTGTTTCCATTTGAAGATCACGATAATTCAGGGGAAGAAGGCAAGGGCGGCTGCGTGGGCATTTTCCAGGATATTACGGAATTCCGCCGCCGTGCCGAGGCCGCGCGTGAACGCCAGGCCAACAGCATTGCCGCCCTTGTGCGGGCCATTGAAAGTGTGGACGTGAACCTCATCGGGCACTCCATGAAGATGGAGCATGTGGCAGACCTGCTCTCCGGCGCCATGAGCCTGCCCGACAAGGACAGGGAAACCCTGCGGCTTGCGGCCCGCCTTTCGCAGGTGGGCAAAATCTTTGTGCCACGCGAGCTGCTCACCAAGAAGGGCAAGCTCACCCCCGAGGAACAGGCGGAAGTTATGCGCGCGCCGGAGTATGCCTATGGCATCCTGCGCGACATGCAGTTCAACCTGCCAGTGCCGGACGCCGTCTTCCAGATGGGCGAACGCATGGATGGCACGGGCCTGCCCCAGCATCTTGCCGGGGAGACCATCAATCACAATGCGCGCATTCTGGCAGTGGTCAACGCTTTCTGCGCCATGGTCAGCCCACGTTCCTACCGAGCGGGCATGCAGCCCGAAGAAGCCGTTGCCCTGCTCATGAAGGACAAGGGCTTTGACAGCCAGATTGTCAGCGCTCTTGCCAATGTTGCTGCGGCCGATTTGCAGCAGGCCATTGCCATAGCCGATGCGGCCAGCAAAAAATCTGCTCCTGCCGCAGAATCTGCCGCAGCCGATTAGAGAGCAGGGCGACATGACTGGCGCAGTGCAGCAGTTGACTATGCAACAGGACAGCTCTGAAAAGATAGACGTGGCGATGAACATTTTCGCCAAGCCGTATCAGACAGCGCTCTCTGTTCTGTCGCTGATCAAGCACAGTGGCAGGCATATTGGCACTATCTGGTTGCAGTTTGAGCCTTATGGCTCGCAGTATGATATCGTCAGCCCCTATGCGCTGGTGCAGTACCTGAGCAGCCAGATAGGGGAGAGATTGCGGGTTTTTCAGCCAGACTACTGGCTTGATCTCAATGCCGCTGACCCGGCGCGCTTTGTCGATAATGCCTACCGCTACAGCATCCGCTACCAGTACGCCTTTGAGCACAGCACGAGCCGCAGGCTGTTTCTCATGCACAACGATATAGTTGTGTTCAAGGATGTGCTTGGCTATTTGGGCGGCCTTATGGGTGATGCCGTGGCTGTGGGCCACCTTGGTCAGTGCTGGAATTGCCCGGCTCGTGTGGCGGAGCTGACGCGCGAGGTTATGGGCTGTGAACCGTGTGGGCCTGAGAGGTATCTGGATTTTCGGCCCACTTACAGTCAATTGCAGCAGCTTTATGCTCTGGCGCACCAGAGGGGCATTTTTGCAAGGCCGTATGACCGTGGCTTTGCAGGCATTTTTGATGCCCAACCCTGGCCCCTTCCGGAATGCCGCGTCAATGAATGGGCCTGCCTGCTTGATCTGGAAAAGACGCGGCCCCTGTGCGTGCCGTATGGCCCAATATTGCCGCCAGGCGCGTTCAGGCAGTGTGGCCCTGTCTGCCTTGATACTGGCGTGGAGTGGTTCCGGGGGGTGCATGCGCGCGGCATGACTGCCCGGCATGCCGATCTTTCCCGCCACCTCAAGCATTGGGTAGGCACGGGCAAGGTAACCGCCCGGTTGTATGCTTTGGCAGAGGAAAATGCCCTCAAGATATTGCTGACCACCTTTCCCGATTACTGCGATTGGCTGCGCGGCACCATCGGCAACAAGCCGCTCGGCGTGAACGACAGAGGCCAATAGTTTTTCCACATTTGTGAAATCCCTTCCCTTTCTGTTTTTTTCAAGCTGAAGCGTAGGTTTGTCTGGAACGCGAAAAGGCGTCGACCAAATGGCCGACGCCCGACACGGGAAAGAAAGGTTTGCAGCGCTATCCCCAACGCTGGGAGGGCCTTGCGGCCCCCCGGCCCTCTTTCTACTGCAATCTCTGTTTTACCGCTTCATGCCGATAACGGTTTCCAGCATGTTGTCCACCGTAGTGATGGTCTTTGAGTTGGCCTGGAAGCCGCGCTGCGTAGCAATCATCTGCACAAACTCGCGCGACATGTCCACGTTGGACTGCTCAATATTGTAGGCCTTTGTGCTGCCAAATCCGTTATCGCCTGCAACGCCCTGCCTGGCAAATCCAGATTCTTTTGTTTCAGAGTAAAGGTTGTTTCCTTCCCTGTACAAACCTTGCAGGTTGTCAAAATCATACAGCGAAATCTGATACAGAGCCAAGGTCTGATTGTTATCATATTTGCCGTAAAGTATGCCGTTAGCGTCAATGTTGAAGTTGTTAAGTACGCCTGATGCATATCCATCAGCTTTTGATGACTGCACAAGTGAACTGCCGCTTGTCACGACGGAGGCACCGGTTCTGCGTGTGGTTGTAGACATGGTGCACGCAGCAGTATTGTAGTCAATAGTGCCCTGAGTGGCAGGTGGAACTGGGGCGACAACTTTTAAATCATTCAACGTCTTGGTGGAATTGTTCCACGGTGTGGCACTTGTATCCCTCAGGCCCAGATCCATTTCAATGATACTTTTCTCAGCAAGGCTGTGATTGCTGCCGCCGTAGGATGAAACCTCGGATACGCTGTTGCTGAGGGCCGCGCCTGAGAAGTTGGCGTTGAACACAGGCAGGCCATTGTTGGAAACCTTGGTCGGTTGCCATGAAGTGGAAAGCTTAGGATCAAGGGCGCACTGCATATCAGCGGTAGCGGTATCCTGTGCGCCATACGTATAGGCAGTCTGGTTGACCAGCTGTCCACTGACGTTGAAGATCAACTGCCCGGTCATGAGCATGCCAGCCTTTTGGGTGCCCTGAAATGTCTTGCTGTCTGCCGGAAGAATCGGGTTGCCAGAAGAGTCGTACGTCACCGCCGTGGTGCCGCCGTATGTCCGGTTGTCTTCTGAGGGAGGAACCGTCACAATATATTCGTACATTGTGTAGCCGGAAGGCAGGTTATCAATTTTGTACGAGCTGTTGCTGGTGTCAACTTTGTCGTAGTAAACCGTGAGTTGGTGCTTTGTGCCACCCTCGTCATAGACGGTAATGGGGGAACTGGCTGCATATGCAGTGTCGGCCAGCGGCGTCGCCTTTGAGCCGTCCCACTGGTCGAACAGCGCAGTCATGGGGCTGGTGGTACTGGTCGTTTTGTCCATGCCGGCGTCGTTCGACAACTGCATGGTGAAGGAAACACTCTGCGTTTGTTTGGGCGGAAGGTTCCAGTTGTCAAGCACGATATCCGTGGGCGAACCAGTGCCCTTGTATGCGGTTGTTGAGGCCGAGCTGCTGGTCGTTGTAGAGCCAGAGTTAAAAACAACAGAAGAACTGTTATTGTCAACTTTCCATCCCTGCAGAATCATGCCTTGAGGATTTTGCAACGCGCGATTGTTATTGAAATAGAAATCGCCGGCGCGGGTGTAGTACGCCTGCTCACTGTCTGGCTGGCGAACTTTGAAGTACCCGTTGCCAGAAATGGCAAGATCTGATCCTGAATTGGTGGATTCAAGAGAACCCTGCGAGTAGTCGCCGAGCACCGCGTAGGTACTGACGCCCTGACCAATCTGGGTGGTGCCGCTGACGCTGCCGCTATCGGTGTAAAGATAGTCGCTGAAGTCCGCGCGCTGGCCCTTGTAAGCCAGGGTGCTGACGTTGGCGATATTGTTGCCGACGACGTTCATTTTGTTTCCGTGCGCCATAAGGCCGGAAACGCTTGCCCACATGCTGGATGAGAGACTCATATCTTCCTCCGTGTCTTGGGATAGGGGATATTTTTTCCGGGTAGTGCAGTGGGGACTGCCTGCCCTTTGTTCATCTGTATTGTTAACTCGTTGTCGTGCCCGATCCGGACGTACTCGTGCTGGTGGTCGGCTGTGTGACCTGCCGCACTTTTGAAAGCTCCATCAACTGGCCGCCATCAAGCCCCAGATATACCGTGCCATTGTTGTTGACCACGCCTGTAACCCTGGCGTCCACCACCTGATCGGCAAGAACAGCCTCGCCGCTGGCGTTAAGCAGGGACAAATTGACCGTGTACACGCCATCCGGGGCAACTGTTCCGGCGCCGTTTTTGCCGTTCCAGTTGAACTCGTAGGTGGTTCCGGCTGCCTTGGGTGCCAAAGTTTCTGTGTAGATGACGTTGTTGTCGGCATCCCGCACCGTGATGGTGCCGCTGGCAACGGCATCGTTGGGCGCATAGCGGAACTTGGTTATGGATGTCGTCTTTGCGGTTGCGTCCGTCACCTTGCCTATACTGTTGCCAGAGACAGTCACTTCCTTGCCGATGTACGACGTGGCGTTGATCATCTGCTGGTTGTTGGTGGCAGTAGTCAGCGAACCCATGCTGGTATTCAGGTTGATGAGCTGTTCAAGGCTGGAGAACTGCGCCATCTGGGAGACAAATTCCTTGTCGTCCATAGGGTTCAGCGGATCCTGATACTTGAACTGTGTCACCAGAAGCAGCATAAAGGCGTTTTTATCAAGGTTAGCGCCACCTTTCTGCTTGCCGACAACGGCATTGAACTCGTTGTTAGCCTGGGTGATTGCTGATGATACGCTGCTGGCCATACTTCATTCTCCTCACGGCCCGGTTCAGGCAACCACGTTGAGGTTGCTGGTGGTATATCTTGCCGTGTTGCCAAGAGAATGCACAGGCTGTTCCAAAGTTGAAATGTCCATATTTAAGCTGGAATTTCGAACTGTTGCAAGATTCTTCAGCCGGGAAAGTTCTTCCCTGCGGGCATCTTCTTCCTGCCGGGAATTGTGCTGGTTGAAATCCTGCCAGGATGCGCTGTTCTGCTCCTGCTGCGTTTCCTGCCGCACTTCGAGCTTGTCTACCTTGAGGCCCTGCTGCTCAAGATTCATGCGGATTGCATCGACCTGACGGCTGATCATGTCATTGGTTTCCGACTTTTCAGAACGGATCACCGCGCTGACTTCGCCATTGCGAACCGAAAGGGAAACCGTGATGGATCCCAGCTCCTGCGGGTTAAGTTGCAGGTCAAGGCGAGTGCCGCCGCCCTTGACGGTTGAAAGCATGCCCTGTTCAACCTGCTGCGCCACCTGCCGCCCGATGGGGGCAACGGCTGAGGGATCCTGCACGTCAGTTGTGTTTTGGGCTGTATGGGCAGCTTGCATGGCCTGCGCTGCCGCGTAGGCGGGGGTGGAGCCGCGCGCTGCAACAGCAGCGGATTGCGTATCAACCTTGCCCAGCAGATCGCCCCAGGCGGACTTGCCCTTTTGATCCTTGTCAGATTCGCTCTGTCCGGAATTGCTGTCAGCATTCTTCTGACCCTTGTCGTCCAGAACGGCGGTCTGCTGAGTGGCAGACTGCGCGTGAATCTGGTTGGCTGCGGGAGTTTTGTCCGGTTGCGAGGATGGCAGCACATTATTTTGCGCAGATGTTTTACCCGTTTGCACGTCTGCCTGCGCGCTTGCGCGAGAGACCGCCTGCGACCCAGACTGCTGCGCCGCCTGCGTGTTTGGCTGCTGCGCGGCTGTGTTGTCGACAGTTCTTTCTGCGGGCATGCGCTGGGTCACTGTGGCCTTGTTTTCGGATGCGGTGCGATCGCCCTCATGTTTTGTGGCGGCCGCATCCTTGCCTATGGCTTCGCTCTGCGCAGCGATCTTGATATCGCCAGGCTCGGCCTTCTGGCCTGCTTCAAGGGTTTCACCAAGAATATTGTTGCTTTTTTTCTGAACGGTCTTGTCTATGAGAGCCTTGCTCTGTTGCACCGTGCGGTCGCGCAGCGAACTGGCCTGCTTCTCTTTTTCCGTGCGGGCCCGCGCCTTGCTGATAATGGGCTGCAACGTGGTTTTGAGGGCAGTATCAAGCGTTTTTTGCGCAGCGGCCTGCGTGGTGAAAAAATCTGTCACCGGGGCCATGAGCGTGCCGAATTGCTCGTTCAGGCAGGTGATGGAGGCGCTGTTGCCAAAGCTGTTGGCCAGGGTTTGCAGGTTGGCAGTGCCAAGCCCAAGGCCGCGCCCGAGCGAGATGGCCTCACCCTGGCTCACTTCAAGGGTGCCCGCTGGATCAAGCTTGCTCACAAAGGCCGATATGGTGTTGAATGCCTGCTGCGTGTTGCCCTGCAACATCATGGCCTGAACATTGGTATCCAGAACGCCGGTTGGGTCGATCTTTTTAAGCAGCGAGGTGATGTTGGCCTTGTCCTCATCAGTGAGAACAGGGATGTCGCCGCCGCCCTTAACGCTGGCCGTTATCTGCGCAAGGGTTGCGCCGTCGGGCATTTCCGCCAGAGCCGCAAGCTTGGCAAGGCTTTCAGGCGTAGCGCCAGCCTTGATAAGCTTGCTGTGCATGTCCTGCACTTCCTGCTTGGTAAAACAGACTTCGTTCAGCGTGTAGGTGACGCCGTTGCTGGTGTTGCGCGAATAAGGGCTTTGCACCTGCGCGGCAGCTCTGGCGGTGGGCGTAAAAGGAGTGCTGGGCTTGGATTCTGACTTGCCCTCAAAAACATCGGCAGATACGTCAGCCTCTTCAACGGCCTTCAGACTGGAGTTGAGGGCGTCCATAAAGGAAGACGTCCGCTCGTCATTGGGGCGGTTGTTAGTGGCAACGTTCCAAAGCGTTTCGTTAGTGCTTACGCTTGTGGGAATAATCTGCATGGTTCACTCCTTGCGTGCTGAGCTATACAAGGAGTGTTCCAAAATTGTTAGTGCAATTAATTCAATATGTTAAGTAAATGAGAATTGCGGGAAAAGGGCAATACTTGCCGAATCGGGAGTGCGCTAGGAGGATGGGTTGGCAAAAAGCGGAGCCAGAGCGGCAAGCCTGTGCACTGCTGTGCGCCAGCCCTGCTCGTTGAAACCTTCATTTTGCAAAAACATGTGCAGATGCCCGGTGAACAGCCGTATCATGCCGGGCTGAGCACGCCAGAAATCATCGGGCAGGGGAGTGCGCTGTTTCAGATGATCGCTGCACAGGGCGCAAAGGTGGGCAAGGCGGGCGGCAAGACGCTCAGCAAGTGCGGGATGTTCCGCGTGGAGGCGTGTCAACCGTTGGCGCAGCCGGGTTTGCTGGCCTGGATCATACAGAAAAAGAAAGGCCGCCTGCCATACGTCTTCGAGCTGAGGGCGACAGGAATTGCCGCATGGCTCAGGGTAAGGTTTCAAGGTGTGCAGCCCAAGAGCGTCACGCCCGGTTCGGTAAAGCGTAAGACCATTGCCTGGGGCCTTGCAGGAGGGCTTGCCGGTGGCAAGCTCCTGATGAATCTGCAGCGCAAGCTGGGCTACAGAAGCGGGTATGAAGGCCTGCTTGCAAAAAAGACGGCTGCGTCTGCATTGCCAGCAGCCCACGCAGCTCATGGCGGCGCGCAGCACCCACTGGCCGGGTGCGGATGGGCCTGTTTCGCGGGCGTGTACTGGCCCCATAGAGAGATTGAGCACAGGTACGCCAAGGTAATCGGCAAGGTGCATGGGGCCGGTATCTGGCGTTATACACAAATCAAGCGTGCCCATGAGGGCCGCAACTTCGCGCAGGTCAAGCTTGCCGCACAGGTTTGCCTGCGCAAGGCCGGAACGGCGCGCCACTTCATCGCCCAGTTCCTGCTCGGCCTTGCCGCCCAGAAAAACCGGGGCCAGATCTGCCGCCGCAAGGCGCATGGCAAGCCGTGCCCAAAAGGCCGCATCCGGCCTTTTGGCTGTCTCGCTGGCGCCCAGCACCAGCCCAAGGCGGCCCGTTCCCGCTGGTTTGGGGCGCGAATGCCCCACAGCGGCTAGATCGGGTATTGGGGAAAGATCCAGCAGGTGTAGATCGGCCCAGTGAAAGGCATTGGCGTGGTTATTCTGCGTCAGGGCCGCGCGGTACAATTGCCAGAAGCCCTGAACGCGCAATCCATCGCTGTCGGCCACAGGCCCTAGCTTGAGGGGTGACTCAAGCCGCCCCATGAGCTGGGCCGCGACCGTACTGCTGCTCAGATTGATCGCCGCCGCGTATGTTTGGCGGGCAAGCTCCTGGCAGTGCGAAGGGGGAAAAAACACGGCATCCGGCGCCAGGGGCATGAGCTGCTGAAAAAAAGCCGGTTCTGCCACAATCCACAGGGGATTGTGGGGCCAAAGCTGGCGCAGGCGGATAAGCAGGGGAAAGGTGAGGATCAGATCACCCATGCGGTGCAGTTGCAGCACCAGAATTGGATCAGCAGCCATTATCAGCCCCGGACGGCCTGACGGGCCGCAGGTGTGCCGTAAACCTCGCGCATGCGTTCCAGCATGGTCTGCAGCCTGTGTTGCCATGTGTGGCAGGCAAGCACACGCTGCCGGGCCGCCTGCGTAATGCGGCGGCGCTCTGTTGGGCGGGCGAGGTAGTGGCGCGCCAGTTCAGGGGCTTCATCCGGCTCATGGTAGCAGACGATTTCGTGCGGCTCAAAAAGCTGTTCCATCTGCTCGCGCCAGTCGGTAAGCACAAAACTGCCTGCGGCGGGCACGTCAAATACCCGCTGGTTGACCGCGCCCTTCATCTGCTTGCTGGTGCAGTTGAAGTTGATGGCCGAGTGCCCGTAAAAGAGGGGCAGTTCCGTATAATAGCTCAGGGCGTCCAGATAGCGGGGTTGCAAGGACTCGTGGCGAAATTCCACCTTCTGCCAGCCTGCGTCGCCCACAATAAGCGGGCGCAGGGGCAACAGGCGCCGCACGCAGCCATTGCGGTACAACCGGGTGGCCTGCCAGGTGACGGCGGTTTCATAGGCCAGCTTGGCTTCGTTGTCCGGCAGGGCCTGATAGTGAGCATAGGCTTCTGGCTGGCAGTCGCGCAGAAAATCAGCAACCGAGCGGTGGTGGCTGTCCATGAACTCCTGGGCCACGGCGTAAAAGGAGAGCAGCAGCGGGCGGGGAAAATGCCCGTTTTTCAGCCTGCCGCCAACCTTGTAGACCATGGAATTGCCCACGAAGGAGATGTCTGCCTTCCATGCGGCTGGTGCGGATGCTCCCTTGGAGGGATGAAATCGATCCGGGTCTGTGCCCAGAGGCAGGTAGAACACATGCTCAAAACCCGCCGCGCGCAGGGATGAAATATTGTCAGAATCCCAGGTGAACAAGGTCGTCCAGGGGCTGACGCAACGAGAGTACAGGTGGATGATGAGGTGGGGATTATCCACAAACCATGAGGCCAGGGGCAACTGCAAACGGGCCAGCAGGTCCATAAGCACGCCCTCTACGTCCACGCCCATATGGTTGAGCGTAATGCAGCAGTCTGGCCTGAAAGCAATCACGGCTTCCAGCAGCTGCTGCACAAAATCCGCGCGGGCCACGGCTTCATCGCCGATGACAACCAGCTTGTATTCAATGCCAAGCTTGCGGCATGCGCCCTCGATTTCACCCATGAGGAAATATTTGCTGGTCAGCAGCAGTACGCGGGGGCTTGCATCGGCAAAGCGCGGCCCTGCGGCGCGGCTCCAGAAGTCAAACCTGGCGCTGGCGAGCAGATCTTTTTGCAGGGAACCATAATAATCGCGGTCAAGGCGCAGATAAAAGGGCAGGGCCAGAGGCAGCAGACGCAGGCCGCCGTGGTGCATCTGCCAGTGGGTCAGCTCTGTAAGGGCATCCTGAGGGCGCGGGCTGGTGATAAGCGTAATGCGCTCACGTTGATCAGGCGGCAGGCTTTGCAGCACTCCTGTGATGGCCTGAAGCCCGGCCTCCTTTTCCACCACGGCCACAGGCCCGTCAAGGCACTCCAACACCTGGCGCAGTGCGTGCCCAAGGCCACAGCCAAGCAGAACCGGCAGGCAATCGCGCTGTAATTCCTGCATCTGCCCGGCTACAACTGCGGTTTCACGCTCAGCTCCGCCGGGGCGCAGCATGTGAAAAACACGCTCGCCCAGCCTGACTTCAATATCGTCTGGTATCCCGGATTGTTGTGCGTTCTGGCCTTGATCTACGGAATGCTCGGAATACACCGCCAAAAAATGCGGCGTTTCAGTCTGCTTCATCATTTGGGACTCATCTGCGAGGGCTGCATGGGTTCCGCAATGATTTCGTTGTCCACCAGGCGGAACAGCGTGCACTGGTATACCTGTTCAACAACCATAAACGCGCGTCCGATGGAGATTTCCACACCGGGGTATACGGTGCCCTGGCAGAGCAGACGGCAGTTCTGCATGTAGTTTTCGTCCTGAGCCAGTCTGCTCCACAGTTCGTCGCGTCTGTTGATGAGCTGCCTGCGCTGTAGCCGCAGGGCTTGCAGCTTGCGGGACGCATCGTTGGTTTCCGGCGGCAGATGCCCGGCAATGGCATTGAGGTGGGTAATGGTTTGCGACAGCTGTGCGATAATCTTGTCGATTTTTTCAAGCTGGCGGATGCTCAAGGGGTCGTACCCCAGATAAACCTTGGTGCTCAGAGCCGCCTTGTTGCCTAGCTGGCCGCCAACATAAACGCTGCCGTAGGCATTGGTTGTGCCGCCGTAGAGCTTGTCGCGCACAACCATGTTGCTGCCAGCGTATACTGTGCTGTACAGGCAGGTTTTTTCAATAACCATGTTGCCGCGCGCGCGGGCGTCCACGCTTTCCAGAAAGGGAGTCATGAGCTTGTCGCCGGCATCGACCTTGCTGTGCTTGCCTGCGCCGCCCCGCACCCCGCCATCAATCATGAGATCACGGCGGGCTCGCACAACGCCGCCTTCAACCATGCCCATGATGCGTACGTTGTTGCCCTGAACGGAAAATCCGGCGCGTACGGAACCGTGCACGGCCATATCGCCCACAAAAAAGATGTTGCCGGTCTGAAAGCTCACGTCCTGACGCACGTTGAGCAGGGTCTTTACGGTAATTTTGCCGTTAAGGTAAAAAACATAGCCCTTGGCGGCGGCAAGCAGATAGTTGGGATAGCGCGGATCTACGCGGGTGTTGCCACCCATGGGGAAGGCTTCATTTTCAAGTATGAAGCGCTGGTCAACCTTGGGTCCGGCGGCGTCCAGCGGTACAAGCTCAGCAAGCACCTGCCCGGCGATGACATTCTGGACGTAGCCCAGACTGTATACGTCGGACTTTCCATTATCTCCACCCGGCTTGAGATTGAGATAATCGAAATCGGGATTGAAGTAATGCCTCAGATAGTATTGCACCATGCACCATCCGTCGGGCTGAAGGGCAAAACCCCGTGATATTGTTACTCAGCAGTATCGGGAATATAGCCTTTCAGTTCATCTTCGCTCTCGAATGTGGGGAAAAATCCCTCAATCTCGGCTTTGCGCAGCAATTCGGCCACATGTGGCGCGGGCATCAGCAGTACAAGCCTGCGCCCCCGCCCCCGGCCCTTTGTGCTGGCGCTTACCAGCACTCCCAGCCCGGAAGTATCCACTTTTTCAACGTGGCTCAGATCAAGCACCACCTGGCGAATATTAGGCGCCAGCAGATGCGCTTCAAGCTGTTTGCTGAACTCGGCCACATCGGGCAGCAGAAGATTGCCAGAAAAACGCAATACCGTGACGTTGGTGTGCGATTCCGCCTTCAGCTCAAACATGGCTGTATTTCCTCCGTAAGGCAACAGGTCGCTTCAACGGGAAAACAGGTTGGCAGAGTCCAGAGATATGGTTACAGGCCCCCAGTTGCACAGGCGCACATCCATGTCCGCTCCGAAGATGCCTGACGATACGCTGACGGCGCAAGTTTCGTCAACCATTTGAACGAAATCCGTAAACATGTCTTTGGCCCAGGCGGGGTCGCCTGCATCAGTAAAGGAAGGCCTGCGGCCCTTGTGGCAATCGGCGTACAGGGTGAACTGCGGCACCAATAATATCTGACCACCGATTTCATCCAATGAAAGGTGGAACTTATGGGCATACTCTCCTGTGCCGGGAAAGATGCGCAGCCCCACAAGCTTGCGGGCCATGCCCGTAAAAGCCGGGGAGGAGCGAAATTCTGGCCCATCCTCCTGCCCAAAGGCAACAAGGGCCATGATGCCAGTGTTGATGGCCGCCACAAGACGGCCATCAACACTAACAGAAGCTTCTTTAACCCTTTGCGCGACAATCCGCATCAGGCATGGCCCACTTGGTCATCCTCGCCGTTGGCGGCAGGAGCACTGGTAGCGGCTGCGGCGCGCCGGTTCTTTCTGTTGGCCATTTTTTGCTCTTCTTCTTCGCGCAGAGCACGTCGCAGAACCTTGCCCACAATGGTTTTGGGCAGTTCCTCGCGAAATTCCACAAGGCGCGGTACCTTGTAGCCAGCCAGCTTCTGGCGGCACCAGGCGATGACGTCAGCCTTGGTCAGCTCTTCTTCAGGGCGGCGCACCACAAAGGCCTTGAGTATCTCGCCGCGCATCTCGTCGGTAATGCCGACAGTGACGGCTTCAAGCACCTTGGGGTGTTCCAGCAACACTTCGTCCACTTCGCGGGGGTATACGTTGTATCCGCCCACAATGACCATGTCTTTTTTACGGTCAACAATATAAAAATAACCGTCTTCATCCATGGTGGCAAGGTCGCCCGTATACAGCCAGCCGTTGCGCAGGGCGCTGGCGCTTTCGTCAGGCCTGCGCCAGTAGCCGTGCATAACCTGCGGCCCCTGCACGATCAGCTCGCCCATTTTGCCGGGGGGCAGGGTGAGGGAGCCGCCTTCCATATCCACAATGCGGGCATCAGTGCCGGGCACGGGCATGCCGATGGAATTGGGGCGTTGCCCTTCCTGACCAAGCGGGTTGCAATGGGTGATGGGCGAAGCTTCTGTAAGGCCGTAGCCCTCCAGAATGGCGGCGCCGGTGGTTTCCTGAAATTTGCGGAATATTTCGCGCGGCAGCGGCGCGGAGCCTGAAACGCAGATTTTGATGCTGCGCAGGTCAAACTCTGTCAGATTCTTCTGTTGCAGCAGCGAAATATAGACCGAGGGCGCACCGGGAAAGACCGTGGGTTTGTACTTGGCAATAAGGCGCAGCACATCCTGCGGCACATAGCGCGGCAGGGGCAGGGTGGTGGCCGCGAGCGCGATGGGAATAATCAGGCCCGTGGTGAGGCCGTACACGTGGAAGAAGGGCAGCAGGGAAATGAAGGTGTGCTTGTCCTCCGCCTTGACGTGGATGATGTCCAGCACCTGGCGGCAGTTGGTGCCCACGTTGCTGTGCGTCAGGGTAACGCCCTTGGGCAGGCCCGTTGTGCCGCCGGTATACTGCAACATGATGGGGTCGCGCAGCGGGTCGGCAATGGGAGCGGAATAACGCTCCGCGCCCTTGCAGAAGTGTTTCCACTCATGAACGTTCTTGCCGTCGTAGGGCACGGGTTCCTTGACGCTGCGGCTCTTTTTGAGGCGGTAGAGCCAGTTGAGCGGGAAAGAAAGCGCATCCGCAGCGCCAGTAACGATGAAGTTTTTCAGGGGCAGGCGGTCGCGCAGGGCGGAAACGCGGGGCCAGAGCAGATCGAGCAGCACCATGTGTTCTGCGCCCGAATCCTGCATGTTGGCCATGATTTCCTTTTCCATATACAGGGGGTTGGTCATGACCACCACGCCCCCGGCCTTGATGATGCCCCAGAAGGCCACCACGGTCTGCGGCATGTTGGGCATCATCAGGGCAACGCGGTGCCCTGTCTTAACGCCGATGCGGCGCAGCGCCCCTGCAAAACGCTCCGCCTGCTCGCGCAACTGCTTGTAGGTGATGCGCGTATTCTGGAAAATGACGGCCAGTCGATTGGGATATTTGTCTGCGGCCTCATCCAGCAAGGCATAGAGCGGCTTGTTCCACACCTCGGAAGTGCGCGGAACGAAGGAGTCATAGTGGGCAAACCAGGGCCTGCTGAGTTCTGTGTTCATGTCCTTCCTTATGGTGTCGAATCGTTATGGCAGGGGAGGCGGAGCTAATCAGCGCCCCCGCGCGGTCACAACTGCATATGCCTTGATACCTTCGGAACGCCCGGTAAAGCCCAGATGTTCCTCTGTGGTAGCCTTGAGGTTCACGCATGATGCGGGCAACCCCATGAGCCGAGCGACGTTCTTTCTGATTTCTTCCCGGTAGGGCGCGAGTTTGGGAACCTGCGCCACTATGGTCATATCCACGTGACAGGGCGTACAGCCCGCCTCGCGCACCATGTCCAAGACCTGATGCAGCAGAATGGCGGATGAAATGCCGTCAAAACGGGGATCCTTGTCTGAAAAGTGCTGACCAATGTCGCCAAGGCAGGCACAGCCGAGCAGAGCGTCGGACAGGGCATGCAGAAGCACATCGCCGTCAGAGTGGGCCAGTACTTCGGGCGCGTTGGGAATGCTCACGCCACCAAGGCGCATGGGGCGGCCCTGACCGTAACGGTGAACATCGTAGCCCATGCCCGTGCGGATGGAAGGAAGGGGATTTTCGTCTTGCAGCAGGTCAAGATCTTCAGGACGGGTAATCTTCACGTTGGCAGCCTCGCCTTGTATGACACGCACTTCAAGGCCGAGGGCCTCCAGAAGCGACGCATCGTCGGTTACGGCAAGCCCCGCCTCAACCGCGTGGGCGTGGGCCGAGAGCAGCGCTTCAAGCTGAAAGCCCTGCGGAGTCTGCACAGCCGCAAGCCCGTCACGCGGCAGGGTGGCCGTTACGCGGCCATTTTCCACCGTCTTGATGGTGTCGGTAACTGATATGGCGGGGATAACGCCAGCAGCGCCCTCAGCAAGCGCCTCACACACGCGGCGTACAAGCGCCGGGGAAAGAAAGGGACGGGCTGCATCGTGCACAAGCACGCTGGCGGGGCGCAGGGGCAGGGCGGCCAGGCCAAGGCGTACGGAATCCTGGCGCAAAGGCCCGCCGCAGGCCGTAACCCAGGGCAGCCCAAGATCATCGTGTCTGTGCAGGTCTGCCAAGAGTTCGCTGGCTTCCGTAAGCTGGCTGGGAGGAAAAACAAAGACAATTCCGGCCACGCAGGCGCTGCGGCTCATGGCGCGGGCGGCATGCCAGAAAAGCGGCACGCCCTGCCAGGGCAAAAACTGTTTTGCCGTGCCGCCAGCGGCATCGGCCATGCGCGTACCCTGCCCGGCAGCCAGAATGAGCGCCCAGGGCTTTGCCGCAACAGATGATGTGCCGGAACTTTCTGACATTATATACCTTGTTAACAAGTGGGAGTCGGACGATAAGCCGGGTTCTGTCATGCGGTTGCCCGCACCAGACCGTCATTCCTCTAGGAGCGCAGTTACCTGCGCCCTCAAGCAACCTACCCGGAAGGCAATGGTCGGGCCGACCACCTTCCCTATTTGGTCTTGCTCCAAACGGGGTATGCCGAGCATGCCGCGTCACCGCGGCATCTGGTGGGCTCTTACCCCACCGTTTCACCCTTACCCCGCCGTGAGGCGGGGCGGTTTGCTTTCTGTGGCGCTGTCCGAGGGTCGCCCCTCCTGGGTGTTACCCAGCGTTCTGCCCTGTGGAGCCCGGACTTTCCTCCCCGGGCCTTGCGGCCCGCAGCGACGGTCTGTCCGACTCCCACTTGTTGATCTTGTTTCCGGCGCGGCTTGTGGAACAGGCCGCGCCGGAAGTGATTTTTAGTCGGTAAGGGTCACCGGCTTCTGGGCGCACTGCGGGGCTTCTTCAATAGAGAAGTGCTCGCACCAGAAAATGAGGCGCTGGCAGTTGGGGCAGCTCAGAATCTGCTGACCGCGCTGCAATTCAATGAAAGACTGCGGCGGTACGGCAATGTGGCAACCGGAGCAGATGCCTTCTTTCACGGCAACGATGACGGGATGCTCAAGACGCCTGCGGATGAATTCATAGCGCATGAACACGGGCTGGGGAATATTCTTACTGGCTGAAGTGCGCTTTCCGTTCAGGCCTTCAAGGGCGGCGTTGCCCTTTTGCAGCTTTTCTTCAAGGCCATCGCGCTTTACTTCAAGCTCGGCCTTGATGGCGGTGTAGGTCAGGTCGATTTCGGCCAGCGCGTCGTTCTGGTATTGCAGTTCCTCAAGAAGGGTCATTTTTTCTTCTTCACGGGAACGGTTGACCTTTTCCATGCTGTCCATTTCGCGCATCATGGCGTGGTATTCACGCTGATTGCCAACTGCCATGAGCTTGTTCTTGCTCTTTTTGATGCGCGCGGAGTCGTCATCAATCTCGAGCGAGAGGCGCTTTTGCTGATCCTGAAGGTGCGAAAGCTTGTCCAGAATGTAGTTGCGCTGGGTTTCGATGGCGGCAAAACGCTGCTCAAGGGAAACAAGCTCGCTCGGGGCGCTGCTCAGGTCCTGCTTGACGGCGTGGATGGCGTCATCGACCTTCTGCAACTCAACAAGCTGCTTGATCTGGTCAAAATATACGGCATTGCTCATGAGAGTCCTCCTGATAAAATCATGACAGGGCAACAGGGCGGAAGGGCGAGGCGGAAGGAACAAAAAACACTTCCGTCTCTGGCAGGCGCTGTTGCAGCAACCGGCTCATGCGCAGCATCATTTCTTCCTCAAGGCTGTGGTGCCCCACATCCAGAAGGCAGATTTCCGCGGCAAGCGCCGTGTGGTATTTGACATCACCGGTTATGAAAAGCTGCGCATCGGCAGCTTGCGCCGCGCCGAGCAGCGATGAACCCGAACCCGTGCAGTAGGCCACGCGGGTAATTGTTTGCGGCTCCGGCCCACTCACTGTGGCTGTGGCAAGGGGGGCGTTGCGGGCAATGATGCCTGCAATCTGCGCCACGGTCATGGGCATTGGCAGATCGCCCGCAAGGCCGAAGCCCAGCGGCAGATCCTCGCCCACAGCCGGGGCCACAGGCTCCAGTACCGCAAGATTGCGCAGCTCAAGCGCACGGGCCAGCCAGCCTGCCGGGCCGTAAGCGTTGACATCCAGCGAGGTATGGGCCGCGTACAGCGGCACATCAGCCTGAAAAAGCAGGCGCAGCACCTCGTGGTAGTCGTCAAGCCTGTTGGGCAGCATGGCCTTGAGCAGCAGCGGGTGATGGCTGAGCACAAATTGCGCACCCTTTTCCAGCGCTGTACGCACGGATGCGGGCGTTGGGTCGAGGCAGACGGCAAGCCTGGCAACATCCTGCCTGTGCGCCGCCACCTGTTGGCCCGAAACGTCCCATCCAGCGGCAGCGGCCAGAGGTGCAATTTCTTCTATCGCCTCAATAATTTCAATAGGTTGCATGGATATCACCCACCATAAAAAAAGGCACTTTCTTGCTGGTGCAGAGAAAGCGCCTCGTTGAATACGGCGTAAAAAAATGTGCAACGTGTTGTGGCAATGTTGTTTCGCACCTTGTCTGACGCGTGCGCGCAGGAAAATCCAAAGGGGGTTCAGCTCTTCGGAATCAAAGAATCTATCGAAGCCCGTGTGCTTTGTCAATAAACATTGCGCGGGAGCTGCCTGCCGCAAGGCCGCGCCGTGTCGCAAAATATATACAGAAAGGGGAGGCTTGGTAAAGCCTCCCCAAATAATCATGGCGACAAAGTGAGCCGGACTGTGCAGAGCATTATATAATGTTTGTCGGCATCAGGCTCAGCTGTATCTCTCTATTGACCGCGCAGGTAGCGCACGGCATTCACAAAAATGAGCGTCCCGGGGGCATCCAGCTCGCCGCGCGTCCAGCCGGGGTGGTTGGTCACGTGGTGGAATGCCTCGGGGTGGGGCATAAGGCCGAGCACCCGGCCCGTGGGATCTGTCAGGCCCGCAATGGCAAGAGTGGAGCCGTTGGGGTTGAGCGGATATTCCTGCGTAGGCTTGCCCGTTGCGGGGTCAGCATATTGCAGGGCGATGAGGTTTTCTTCCTCCAGGCGGCGCAGGCAATCCGCATCGCGGGCAACGAGCTTGCCTTCGCCGTGGCGCACGGGCATGGAGAGCAGGGGCAGGTTTTTGGTGAACACGCAGGGGCTTGCCGCATTGGGGAGCAGGTGCACCCAGCGGTCTTCAAACCGGGCGGAATCGTTGTTGCCCAGCGAAACCTGGCGCTCAAAGCGCTGGCCGCCAAGGGCAGGCAGCACACCTAGTTTGACCAGCAACTGGAAACCGTTGCAGATGCCCAAAATCAGCTTGCCCTCATCCAAAAACTCGCGCAAGCTCTGCAACAGGGCCGCGCCCGCGTCGTCCTTGAGGTAACGCCAGCGCATGGCCGCAGCCTGGGCCGCGCCGAGATCGTCGCCATCCAGAAACCCGCCGGGGAAAATCAAAAAGTGATAGTCGGCAAGGCGAACCTTGGCCGCCACCAGATCGGAAAAATGCACCACATCGGCCTTGTCGGCACCGGCCAGACGGGCCGTGTGGGCTGTTTCCATGTGCGAATTTGTACCGTAGCCGGTGATGACCAGTGTGTTGACCGTACCCATGCGGGGGAAGCCTCCTTGGCTTTGCAACGCGGATAATCCCGGCCATGCCTTGCGGTGTGCGCCGGGCGTGCTTTTGCCTTGGAAACCTTGGCTGACCCGCGCCGGGCACAACAGATGACCGGCGCACGGGCCGCTTGTGGTGGGCACGCACGCTGAAAAGGGAATAACACATTACTTAGCTTGTTTTACTTAGTCAATGCTAGCCAAAAAATTCAATTTGGGTTAAGACTGTTTGGTTGAACTATTCAACATACCCAAGTACAGGTGGAAGTGCATGAAAACTAAATACATTTTTGTGACGGGCGGCGTTCTGTCGTCGTTAGGCAAGGGCCTCGCGGCTGCGTCTTTGGGCGCGCTGCTGCAAACGCGCGGGCTTACGGTAACCATCCAGAAGCTTGATCCTTACATCAATGTTGACCCCGGCACCATGAACCCGTTCCAGCACGGCGAAGTATTTGTTACCGATGACGGCGCGGAAACGGATCTGGATCTCGGGCACTACGAACGTTACCTCAACGTGCCCATGTCGCGGAAGAACAACACCACTTCCGGCGCCATTTACAACCACGTTATCGCCAAGGAACGTCACGGCGATTACCTGGGCGCCACGGTGCAGGTGATCCCGCACATTACTGATGAAATCAAGAGCGTGGTGCTCTCCCTTTCAGAAGGCGAAGACGCGCCCGATGTCGCCATTATCGAAATCGGCGGCACCGTGGGCGACATCGAAGGTCTGCCCTTTCTTGAGGCCATCCGCCAGTTGCGTTCCGACCTTGGACGCGACAACTGCCTGAACATTCACCTTACCCTGGTCCCCTACCTGCGCAGCGCTGGCGAGCACAAAACCAAGCCCACCCAGCACAGCGTCAAGGAACTGCTCTCCATCGGCATTCAGCCCGACATTATTCTGTGCCGCTGCGAGCAGAGCATCCCCGAAGAACTGCGCCGCAAGATCGCCCTGTTCTGCAATGTGGATCAGGACGCCGTGTTCTCTTCGGTGGACGTGAACAATATTTATGAAGTGCCGCTCAAGTTCTATGAGGAAGGCTTTGACCAGAAGGTGGCCATCATGCTGCGCCTGCCCGCGCGCAATGCCCACCTTGAGGCCTGGGAAAAACTCGTAAGCGACTGCGCCAACCCCAAGGGCAAGGTCACCATTGCCATTGTGGGCAAGTACGTTGACCTCAAGGAAGCTTACAAGAGTCTGCACGAAGCCCTCATTCACGGCGGCGTTGCCAACCGTGTTGAGGTGGAACTGCGCTACGTCAATTCCGAGAATGTGGACGAAAGCAACTGCGCGGAATCCTTCAAGGGCTGTCATGGCATTCTTGTGCCCGGCGGCTTTGGCTATCGCGGCGTGGAAGGCAAGATTGCCGCCATCCGCTATGCGCGTGAAAACAACATTCCCTTCTTCGGCATCTGCCTTGGCATGCAGTGCGCGGTTATCGAATTTGCCCGCCACGTGGCAAATCTTGATGACGCCAACTCGGAAGAATTCAACCCGCTTTCTGATCACAAGGTTATCTACCTTATGACCGAGTGGTTCGACTTCCGCACCAAGAACGTTGAAAAACGCGATGCGGGCAGCGACAAGGGCGGCACCATGCGCCTTGGCTCCTACCCCTGCAAGGTGCAGCCCGATACCAAGGCCTTTGTGGCCTACAAGAAGGGCATGGTTGATGAACGCCACCGCCACCGCTACGAATTCAACAATGCCTTCAAGGAAATGCTGGGCGAAAAGGGCATGGTTTTCAGCGGCACCGCCCCTGACGATTCGCTTGTGGAAATCATTGAGCTGAAGAACCATCCCTGGTTCCTTGGCTGCCAGTTCCACCCCGAATTCAAGTCCCGGCCCATGAACGCGCATCCGCTGTTCCGCGAATTTATCGGAGCGGCGAAAAAGTTCGCCAAGGTGTAATTTCGCAGCGTTAACGCAGCGAGGCTTGTTGGTTTTCACCAAGCTTGGGTATCGCAAAATCGCGCAAAAAGGGGAGGGCATTGCCTTCCCTTTTTTTGTGCGCAGATTATTTCAACGGCGCAAAAACTGCGCCAAATCAGGTTTTTTGCGCTGGCAGCCCTTGCCGCAGGCTGGGAATGCCGTGAACCTGATCTTGCAACTGTTAGCTATTGCATAATTTTTGCAGATGTGGCACAGTACTTGTAAACAGATAATTCTATAGTCCTATGGCTAGTTAAGGCAAAAGAGCACACATGGCACTGGAACTACGGCAGCAACTCAAGCTGTCACAGCAACTGGTAATGACCCCGCAATTGCAGCAGGCAATCAAGCTGTTGCAACTCTCACGCGTGGAACTTCTGGAAACTGTGCAGCAGGAACTGCTTGAAAACCCCTTTCTCGAAGAATCTTCACTTACTGACGATGCCTCCCAGGAGCAGCACGAGGAAAGCCGCGAAGCGCCCAAGGAGGAAGTATACGACAGGGAACTGGCCAAGGACGCCGACTGGGAAGATTACCTTGGTGAGTTTGCCAGCACCCCCCGCCTTTCGCAGTCGCGTGAATATGAACTTGCCGAAGAAATTTCGCCTCTTGAAGCCCGCTATGCAGCCAAGCCCACCCTTGAGGGACATCTGTTCTGGCAGTTGCGCCTTTCTTCTCTGACAGAAGAGCAGAAGGCCATTGGCGAGGTCATTATCGGCAATCTTTCCTCAGCCGGGTATCTGCAAGCCACCATTGAAGAAGTGGCCGAAATGGCCGAGGTTGCGCCCGAGGCCGTACTGCCCGTGCTTGAAAGGGTGCAGCTTTTTGACCCCATCGGCGTTGCCGCGCGCGACGCGCGCGAATGCCTGATGGTGCAGATCAAGAACCTTAATTACGCCCGCGATCCCATCCTTGTGGAGCTGGTGGAATCCCACCTTGAAGACCTCGAGGCCAAGCGCTACAAGCCCCTGCTGCGCAAGTTCAAGCTCGATATGGAAGAGCTCAAGGAGTATCTGGATATCATCCAGAGCCTTGACCCATTGCCCGGCGCAAGTTTTGGCGGCGGCGAGCCAACTTATGTAAGCCCCGATGTATTTGTGTACAAGATGGGCGACGAATTTGTGATTTTGCTCAACGATGACGGCCTGCCCCAGTTGCAGCTTTCGGCCATGAGCCAGATGAACATAGGCGGCTCGGAGAAGGAAAAGGACTACTGTTCCGAAAAGATCCGCTCCGCCTCATGGCTTATCAAGAGCCTGTATCAGCGCCAGCGCACGCTTTACAAGGTTATGGAAAGCATTGTGCGCCATCAGCAGCCGTTTTTTGAAGACGGCGTGACCAAGCTCGCGCCGCTCATTCTCAAAGACATTGCAGACGACATCAGCATGCACGAATCAACGGTGAGCCGCATTACCACCAACAAGTATGTGGCAACGCCCCACGGCATCTTTGAATTGAAGTTTTTCTTTAACAGCGGCCTTGAACTCGATGACGGAAGTCAGGTAGGCTCAGAAAGCGTCAAGGCTCTGATCAAGAAATTCATCTCTGAGGAAGATACCCGATCCCCCCTCAGCGATGAGCGTATCGGCGAAATGCTCAAGGAGCGTCTCAAGGTCAATATTGCGCGGCGCACGGTGGCAAAATACCGCACGGCGCTTGATATTCCATCTTCATCAAGGCGCAAGGAGCATTTCTGATTCCCCGTCGAGTGGCTCAATACTTAGGAGGAACTTATGAACATCTCATTTGCTTTCAAGAATTTTGAAGCCTCCGAACATCTGAAGAAGTATGCCCGTCGCCGCATGGAAAAGCTGGGACGGTTTTTTGGCAAGGCCTCTGGCCTTGACGTTGCCGTTGTGCTGACAGTCGACAAGTTCCGTCATCGCTGCGAAGTGACCGTTACGGGCGAGGGCTTGCATATCAACGCCACAGAGCAGACTTCGGACATGTACGCCGCCATTGACCTTGTGACAGACAAGGTTGAATCGCAGATCAAGCGCCAGGTGGCCCGCGTAAAGGCCCAGCGGCGGCACGCCCGCAATACGGATGTGGACGTGTTTACTTACAACCTCGATGCCGAAGCCGACGTGCAGCAGCCCGTTGACGGCACCGACCGCCTCGCCACCAAGCCCCTGCATCTGGATGAAGCGCTCATGCAGCTTGATTCCATCGGCAGCGAGTTTCTGGTGTTCTTTAATGCAGAAAACAACCGCATCAATGTGGTATACCGCACCAAGGTGAACGGCTATGCCCTCATTGACCCCGTGTTGTAAACGTTCATAATGGGGGGGCGGGCTGGCAACGGCTCGCCCCCGTTCAGGCGCACCCCCCCTGCCGGTTGCCGCGCAATGGCCTTCACACGGGCTTGAGCGCGGCGCGGATTTGGCAACGTCCGTCAGAAGCCTGTGGCGCACAACCCCGGCTGCAAACGGCGATCTGACCCCGAAGAGGCGAATGTCATGAAGGATTCCGCGCAGATACCCCCCACAGATCCCACCCTTGCCGCACAGCCTGATGCGGACGCGCCCGTTCCCGGCGTGGACGTGCAGGTGTGCATTGTCACGGGCCTTTCCGGCGCGGGCAAAAGCACGGCGCTCAAGGTTTTTGAAGACATGGGCCACTTTGTGGTCGATGGGCTGCCCGTGAGCCTTGTCATGGAAATGGTGGACATGATGTCGCGCCCTTCCATGAGCCACTTCAAGGGCATTGCCCTGGGCATGGATCTGCGCCAGAGCAATTTTGTGGAAGACATCAACGACTGCCTGAGCATGCTCGCGGGCAAAAACATCCGCCCCATGCTGCTTTTTCTTGAGGCCAACAATCAGGAACTCATTCGCCGCTATGCCTCGACCCGCCGCCCGCATCCGCTGGAGCGCGAGGGCATGGGCCTTGAAGCGGCGCTGCTGGCAGAGCGCAGCAGTCTGCGCCCCCTGCGTGAAATGGCTGATCTGGTCATCGACACCTCGCGTTTTTCCATCCATGACCTGCGGCGCGCCATCCAGAAGCGCTGGAGCGGCAACAAGGGCAAGCTACGGGCCATCAGGGTCAACGTGATTTCTTTCGGCTTCAAATACGGTGTGCCGCGCGAGGCTGATCTGGTTTTTGACCTGCGTTTTCTGGCAAACCCCTATTTTGTGGACGAGCTGCGGCCCATGAGCGGCAAGGACAAACCCGTTGCCGACTACGTGTTCAACTCGCCCCATGCCCGCGAATACCGCGACAAGCTGGTTGATCTGCTGTTTTTTATGCTGCCGCTCATGGAGGCCGAAGGCCGCTATCGCATAACCGTGGCCGTGGGCTGTACCGGCGGACGCCACCGCTCGGTGGCAATGGCAGAAGAAATTTTACAGGCGCTGCGGCAGGCTGATTATCCGGCTTTTCTGGAGCATCGGCACCTTGAACTTGGCTAAAAAAGCTGGCACGTTCTGTTGCGTGAGGTTGTCATGACGGACGAAAACAAGAAGACTCAGGTTGGAATCATTCTGGTTTCGCATGCCGACTATGGTTCGGCCATGCTGCGCACCGCCGAATTCATACTCGGGCAGCAGAGCGATTGCAGCTCCATCAGTGTTGACGTGGCGCACGAGGTTTCCGAAACCGTTCGCCGTCTTACGGACGCAACCCAGCGGCTCGACAAGGGCGCGGGCGTCATTATTCTTACGGATATGTTTGGCGGCACGCCCACCAATCTTGCGCTTTCGCTGCTGGCAACCCACAAGGTCGAGGTGGTTACCGGCGTGAACCTGCCCATGCTGCTCAAGGTCTTTACCTCGCGCGACAAGGAGCTTGAAGAAGTTGCCCGCATCGCTGGCGAGGCAGGGGCAAAAGGTATTGTGGTTGCGGGCAGCATGCTGCGCAACAAAGCCCGTGACAAAGCCGATAGCTAGTATGTGGTTTCGCGTGGACAATCGCCTGGTTCACGGCCAGGTCATCGAAGCCTGGTTACCCTACACAGGGGCGCGGCATCTGGTGGTAGCCAACGACGAACTTGCGAACGACATAATGCGGCAGCAGATAATTGAACTGGCAGTGCCGCAGCGCGTGATGACCCACTTCATCAGCGTAAAGGAACTGGCGGCCACGCTCAATTCATGCGGCGATGACTGTTTTGTGCTGTTTGCCAATTGTCAGGATGCGCGGCGCGCCTGTGATGCGGGCATCCTCATGCTGGTGCTGAACATGGGCAACCTGCACTACGCGCCGGACAAGCTACAGGTGCTGCCCCATGTGGCCCTTTCCGCACAGGACAGGGAAGACCTGCACGTTATACAGGATCATCTTGTGCAGCTTGATTTTCGCTGCGTTCCCACAGAGACAGTTCGAGGCCCCAATGATCAACTTTTCTGATTTATTCGCTGCTGGGGCTCCCTACGCTTTTTTTTTGCCCTGGCTGGCGCTGCGCGTTCAACCTGCATCGTTGGCCTTGTAGACCGCCCCATCTGTCTGGCCCTGTTCGCGGGCTTTTTTACCGGCGACTGGTCGCTGGCTCTCCCCCTTGGCATAATCATCGAACTGCTCTGGCTTGACGCGCTGGAACTTGGCAGCGTGGTGCCGCCGTATGGCAGCCTGAGCTTTCTGCTGGTGTTTCCCCTATGCAGACAGTTTGGGCTGGATCAGCCCGGTATGGCGCTTTTACCGCTCATACTTGCCATGATGGCGGCCTATACGGCGAGCTGGTGTGAACAGCGCCAGCGCATCAGCCTGAACCCGATGGTGGACGCCGTGGTGGCGTGGGGGAGCGGCAGCGGGGGAGCATCGCCGGGGCGCGTCATTCTGCGGGCCGGGTTGTGCCGCGTCTTGTGGCAGATGGCACTGTATATTGCGTGCTTTGGGCTGATTTATATGCTGCTGGCGGTGCTTTCGGCGCATCATGCCATACCGGCCCTGCGGGCGGTGACGTGGTCGGCCCTGTATGTGGCGGCCCTGCTTGGGGCGGTGCTGTCGCTGCGCACACGGCAGGCCTATGCCGTGCTTGTGGGTACGCTGGGCGCGCTGGCACTGCTCATTTGGGGCGGCAAGTAAAGGTGGTGGCAACAGAGTTGTGGGCTGGTGGTAGAGCTGCTGCGGCTCGGCCTGCTATTCGTCCAGATTTAGACGGAACTCGCCTCCAGCTCTGCGGGAGAGCGACAACCTCCTAAGTTGTAGGCTGTCGCTGCGGGCCACCAGTACAGGCCACCAGTTACAGGCGCTTTCTCCCTTCCTGCGAACCATGGTTTCTCTTCTCCTCGCGCGCCAGAAGTGCCCATCCTGATGCCAAAGGCTTGCTGCCTGTGAAGCCATAGACGCCCAGCTTGACATGACCCTAAAGAATCACTACAAAATCCGGATTGCGCTCGTAGCTCAGTTGGATAGAGCGACAACCTCCTAAGTTGTAGGCCACAGGTTCGATTCCTGTCGGGCGCACCATATTTAAGGGCACATGAATATAAACTTCATGTGCCCTTTTTTACAGACAGGTTTTCTTGAAAAGTAACAATCATTCCCCGAAATACCCAAAAAAGATTTTTTGAACATATTATGTCTAAAAAATATTAATTATTTTTATAAAAGCTTAAAGGGACAAAATAATAAGGTGCATATCTGCCATTAGAGTCTTTTTTCTCTAAATTTATTAAACAATCCGGATCAATTTTTAAAAGATTTTCTGTAATTTCTAGTATTTTTTTTCGTTCAACATTTAATGTTTTTGCTTGAAGACCCAATAGCTCAATTGTGTCAGATGCTTTTTTTTGATTCTCTGGAGTGTTTTCAAAATTTGGCAGAATTTTCCCATCAACACTAAAAGAAAAAAATGAAAGACAGTCCTCTTCTAGCGGAGATATTGGCAGAGATTGATCCCCTTGAGCAATATCGCAATGTCTCTCCCCATCGGTAGAAGCACAAGATGCGCAAATATTTTCGTAACTCAAAGTGTTTAATGGATCTTTAGATTGTGGTGTAAGATGAGCATTACGAATATTATGCTGTTGACCTTTCTTTAACAAAGTTTGTTGTATAATTGTGCCAGTCCCTTTTTTGCCAATTGCTGCTCCACAAAAACAACAAACAAAGCCTTGCTCTACCAAGAGAGAATTTCGAAGTTCTATTCTTACACATGTAGATAAGTCTTCATATTTCCCATTTGGAAAACGTTTCTTCCAATCGGTTAATCTGGGCGGCTCATTGCTTTTTTTAATGAAAATCATAAGCCAAGCAACCTCATTTTGAATTCTAGCTGAGAAATTACAGGTAAATTCCCATATTTTTTCTTTAACTTAGATAAGGCTGTTGTGGCTTTCTTGGCGTCTTTATTTTGTATAATATTCTCTATCTCGTGTAATTCTATGGAAAAGTCGTTATCATAGCTGTCCGTATCAAAAAATTCTGCAACAATGCTTTCTACGCTTCCACCTTTAGCATATTCAACATTTTTTTGAATGATGTGATCTTGGTCATCGTGTGATAACCATATAATCTCTTCTTTGTTAAGGCCTGCCCATATAAATGGAGAGTGGCTTGTCATGATGAACTGAACATCAGGGAAAGAAGTTTTTAAAATTTTTCCTATTCTCATTTGCCACTGAGGATGTAGGCTAGCATCTACTTCATCGATAAGTACGACGATATCTTTTTCATTTGGCTCAGCGTAGGCCTCAATGCAAATTTCTCCGATCATTGCAATAACGCTTGCTTCCCCTGATGATAACTGATCTTCAACATTAAGTGGAATACTGTTCTTTTCAACAATTAGTGTTCTTTTGTCTTTTTCACCTTCTATGGTGATCTTCCCAAATATGGGATTAATTTCTTTTATTGCAGTTCTTATTTTTTGCAAAGCAGGATTATTATACTCCATTTTCCCAGTTTTTTCATATTCAGATACTCTTTTTTTATTTTCATCATATTCCAAATTAAAAAAATTTTCTTTCAATTTCGCGTAATTAATTATGCCACGTGTGCATACAAACTTTGGTGCAACTGAGACTTCAAAGCTAATCTGACCATTTTCAATTTTTTGACTAATATTTTGTGAAAACATGCCTGGTATAAAGCCAACACATTTGATATTTAAATCATCTACATTTTTTGTTGATATTTCATTTTGTTGGTTCGGGGGAAATGATACTTTTATTATTTCATTGTTGATCCCTTCAATTGCAACACTTGCTTCTTTGTTTATATTTCTAACTCTCTCTTTATGGAATATTTTTAGAGCCACTTCTGGATTCATTTGTATTGTATTAATTAAATCATAAATTAAATATATGATGCTGCTTTTACCAGTACCATTTTCACCATAAATAACATTCATATTGCTATTTAGACTGATTTTGATATCATCTATAGCCCTATAATTTTTGATAGTAATATTGGATAGCTTCATGATCTTCTCTCTTATTTGTTTCGAAACGAGTGACAAAAAAATTATATGAAATTTTTTTTAATCACACAATACATTGTATAAATGTGTCACTTTTTTTTGAGCAACAATCATGAATACTCCAGTAGCTCTATTTATTGCTTCTATAGTCAGCAGAAAACGTCTGTACCCTTGAAAGTAACTGTTCGATTCTACGGAATTTTTTCATAATTTTTCCCCCTTCCCCCCCTCACCTCTTCTGCAACCACGCGCAGAGCTTATGGTAGAGCAGCGACACTGAAACGGCTTTGGCGATAAAGTCGTTCATGCCAGCCTTGATGCACAGTTCCCGGTCTTCGGCAAGGCGTTGGCTGTCATGGCGATAATGGGGATTGTGGCCCCCACCGGCAGCAGCCGTATCTGCCGGGTGGCCTCCAGGCCGTTGATGTGCGGCATCTGCATATCCATAAGAATCAGATCATAGGTAGCGCCTGCACCCGCTCAATGGCCTTGCCTCCGTCCTCTGCCAGATCAACGACAAAGCCCACGTCTTCCAGCAGGGTTTGTGCGATCTCGCGGTTGATAGGCTCGTCTTCCACCAGCAGAATGCGCTTGCTGCCAAGCTTTTGCCGGGATGGTGCGTTCCGCTTCCTCAGCGCTGACTCTGGTCGGTTCGTTGACCAGGGCATATCCGCGCAGTACGGCAGTGAATCGAAAAAGATTTTTGCTGCGAGGTGTTTGTCTTTTGGGGCTTCGGCTGCGGAACTATATTTTTGTCTTTGGCTCCGGCTTTTATTTTAAAGTAGTTTAACAAGGAACGAAATAGCTTGAGGTGGAACGTTAAAGCATATGTTTTTTTGATTTCCTCAGCGTATACTATGTTTTGTATTGTAAAGGTCTGATTTTTTCACAAGATGAAGCAAATAATCTCGCATGGATATGTATTAAAATAGTCTATATGCTTGCTATTGCGGTATGACTAGAGTATTTTTTTATAAGGTCTTTTGACTCACCAGCGTTAGCAACTCCAGGTTTAGGGATAACCATTCTGAGAGGTGCCAGATGCAGCAAAATCGTAGAGAATTCCTGTCCTTTTCCTCTAAAGCCGTCATACTCGCAGTCGGGTCAGACCTTGGCTTTGGGGGCCTACTTCAAGCCGCAACAACAAATTTTAATTCTACCCAACTGCCTGTTCCGGGCAAATCGGGCCTCTTTGGGCTGCTTACCCCGGAAGGGAAGTTTACCCTGACGGCAGAGGAAGTAAAAGGAGCACTGCCCGCAACTGGCGCGCCCATGCTTGCTTATTCTGCCAAGTATAAGGGTGAGGCATACCTGAACCCGATCCTCGTGTTGCGTAAGGGGCAACCTTTTGAAACAACGCTTGTGAATGGTCTGGACGAGCCCACAATTATTCATTGGCATGGAGTGGATTGCTCATGGAAACAGGCAGGGCATCCATCCTATGCCATTGGGCCCAAGAGCAGCTACGAGTATTCGTTTCCTGTAACAAACCGGGCCGGAACGTATTGGTATCATCCGCATCCCCACGGGTTGACAGCAAAACAGGCGTACATGGGGCTGGCATCCTTTTTCATAGTGCGCGATGACGAGGAAGAAGCCTTTGCCAAAGAATATGATTTCCGCCTGGGCGAGACGGATATTCCCATTGTAATTCAGGACAAGCGCCTTACCCATGATGGCCGCCTGGACTATTCCCCATCCAAAGATGATTTGATGATGGGTTATTTGGGCGACACCATACTCGTCAATGGGCAGCGTACACCCACACTCAAAACTTCCACGGGTCTGTACCGCTTTCGCCTGCTCAATGGATCCACTGCCCGCATTTACAACCTTTCATTTGTTTCAGATGGCAGGCAGCTCCCCTTCCTGCTGATCGGCAACGATGGCGGCTTCCTTCCAGCAGCACAACAAATTGACGGCCTCTTCTTATCTCCTGGCGAACGCGCAGACATACTGCTGGACATGAGCACCTTCTCCCCAGGGCAGGAAATATTTCTTCAAAATATGCCCTTCGATCCCATGCACAATGAAGGTGAAATGATGGGAATGAGCGGCATGATGAACATGGAGCATTCAACAGGCGCTGCTTCCATGAGTCACGCGAACGGCAGCGATAACCAGCATGCTATGGGCGCTGGTGAACATGCCGGAAGTCACGGTGGTCTGGGCGAGGGCAGCACTTACCCCGTTTTGAGGCTGCTGGTGGATGAAAAGGTTACTTATGCCAGAAAACTACCAACGAATCTCTCTGACATCCCGGCCCCCCGCGTCGAGGGATTTGATCGCCCCATTAATTTGGCCATGAGGCATATGGGGGGATGGACTATTAATGATCACACTTTTGATATGAACAGTTCGCCCATAGTTGTAAAAAAACGTGGCCCTGAAATTTGGCGTATCAGCAATGCCAAAGCCAGCATGCCCCATCCTATGCACCTGCATGGATACTTTTATCGTGTGCTGGAAAGGAGCGGCAGCCCCACGCAGGTAAAAAATCGTGCTGTGGATGCTCACGGGCGGCTTGCTACGGATCTTGGCTACAAGGACACTGTACTGGTCTGGCCTGGTGAGACTGTCACTGTGAGTATCGATTTTTCCAGCCCGCAATATCCTGGTGAGCAACTGTTCCTCTTCCATTGCCATAACCTTGAACACGAAGACCAGGGCATGATGCTCAATGTCAGGGTGGTCTAGTCCGCAGGCCAGCCCCACTTGGCCCCATGCCGGTAGGCATATTCAGTAGTTGCACGCTGGGGCTGGACATTTCATAGCAATTTGATATGTAATGAAGGTGGATTTAAAAACAAACGCGCAAACACCCCCCAACACGGAGAGGTATTATGAAATCTTCAAAAATTATTCTTCCCATCCTTCTGGCCGCAACAATGGTTGGCACCACTGTCTATTCCACCACTGCGGTGGCCATGGACGGAAAAATGGGAGGTTGTGGCATGATGGGTGGTTCAGAAATGGGCCCCATGATGTCACATATGGGCATGGGGGCAATCCACCCAGGCATGATCAAACATATCAAGGGGCAGCTGAAGCCCGAACAAATGGCTCAGTTTGACGCAGCACTCAAGGATTACAGCAAAAAAATTGAGCCCACGCAGCAGGCTCTCTTTGTTAAGCATGAAGAACTGAAAGCCCTGCAACATGCGACAAACCCGGATGTGAAGGCTGTAAGCAAGACTGCTACCGAGTTTGCGCAGCTTGTCAGCAAGCTCAAGTCAGAGCGTGAAGCCTTTGAAGACAAGATCACAAAAGATTTTGGCATCAAAGATCTGCACGGCGGCATGATGGGTGGCATGAAGGATGGAGGCATGATGGGTGGCATGAAGCACGACGCCATGGGGCAGACTCCCCCTGCTGCCGCAGCAGATCAAGCGCCCGCTGGACATGAAGGGCATAAGCAATAAACGAAGAGCGTTGAACAAAATCTGATCATCTGGATTGGGGTTGAGGGGATTTGTTACTCCCCTCAGCCCCAATTTTTCTTAGCTAGTGGCAATTTGCCCTTTTCAATTCCCCCTCTGCAACCACGCGCAGAGCTTCTGGTAGAGCAGCGACACTGAAACGGGCTTGGCGATAAAGTCGTTCATGCCAGCCTCGATGCAGAGTTCGCGATCTTCGGCAAAGGCGTTGGCAGTCATGGCGATAATGGGAATGGTCGCCCCTTCGGGGAGCAGCCGTATCTGCCTGGTGGCCTCCAGTCCGTTGATGTGCGGCATCTGCATATCCATGAGAATCAGATCATAGGTAGCGGCCTGCACCCGCTCAATGGCCTTGCCGCCGTCTTCCGCAAGGTCAACGATAAAGCCCACGTCTTCCAGCAGGGCCTGGGCAATCTCACGGTTGATAGGCTCGTCTTCCACCAGCAAAATGCGCTTGCTGCCAAGCTTTTGCCTGATTGTGCGTTCTGCTTCCTCAGCGCTGACTCTGGTCGGTTCGTTGTGCGGGGGCGCATCCTTGCGCAGCACGGCAGTGAACCAGAACGTGCTGCCCTTGCCCTCCACGCTGGTCATCCCCGCCTTGCCGCCCATGAGTTCCGCAAGCTTTTTGGTGATGGCAAGGCCAAGGCCCGTGCCGCCGTATTTGCGGCTCATGGAGTTATCCGCCTGTTCAAAGGCGCTGAAAAGGCGCGGCTGCATCTCCGGGCTGATGCCGATGCCTGTGTCTTCCACCTCAAAGCGGTACGTCACGGTGCTGTCTGTCTGCGATTCCGGGCGCACTGCCACCTTGACATAGCCGTGATCCGTAAACTTGAGCGCATTGGTGGCGAGGTTGAGCAGGGCTTGCTGCAACCGGCTGTCGTCGCCATAGACGGGGCAGGTCTCTGGCGCAGCATCCATAAGCAGGTCAAGGCCTTTTTCCTGCGCTTTCTGGCCCAGAATGGAAGTGATGTTCTCAAGCAGGGTAGGAATATGCACGGGCACATGTTGCAGCACGAACTTTCCGGCTTCAATTTTTGATAATTCCAGAACATTGTTGATGATTTCCAGCAAGTGACTGCTGGCGATCTCGATCTTGGTGAGCTTTTCCACCTGATTGGGCGTGAGCCCCGATTTGCGCAAAATATGGATCATGCCCGTGATGGCGTTCAGGGGCGTGCGAATCTCGTGGCTCATGTTGGCGAGAAAGGCGCTCTTGGCAACGCTGCCAGCCTCCGCTGCGTTTTTGGCAATAATCAGATCCTGGGTGCGCGATTCCACCAGCGCCTCCAGCCGTTCACGGTGGGCCGCAAGCTCGGCCTCAACCTGCTTGCGCTCTGTGATATCCCTGACCAGCCCGATAGCCACCCACTTGCCCTGCATGTTCATGGTAGACAGCGCAAGCTCAATGGCAAATTCCTGCCCATCCTTGCGCAGGGCGCTCAATTCAACGCCAGAACCCAGAAAATCCCCCTGACCGCTGTGGCAGAAATCTTCCAGACCCTCGGCCATCCTATCGCGATAGCGGGGCGGCACTAAAAATTCGTGCAAAACGCGCCCTATAACCTCGTCTGCCGTATAGCCAAAGATGGTCTCCGCCGCCTTGTTCCAAAAAATGATGTGCCCGGAGCAATCCAGCAGAATCAGCGCGTCCTTGATGCTGTTTGTTGTCAGGCGGAAGCGCTCCTCATTCTCGCGCAGGGTTTGCTCGCGCTTCTGGATTTCTGAACTCATTTTATTGATGGAGTCGGCCAGATCGCCAATTTCATCCTTGCCGATGCGGTGAACCCGGACGGTATAATCGCCCGCGGCGAGTTTTTTGGTGCTTTCTTCCAGCCGCGCCAGGCGGGCAATAACGTATTTGTTGAGCAAGACGCCAAGCGCAATCAAGAGCACCAGATACCCAACAAGGCGCAGCGCAAGCTGAAAGACCCACTCGGAATAATATTCCTGACGCATCTCCTGCGTGGGCATGAAAATGCTGACTATGCCCCGGATATCATCAGTTTTGTAATCGAAGGCATCTGCGTAGTTCGCAGCGATGGACTGGGGGGCATTCTCGCGGTTGCCATGACATCGCAAGCAGTATTCTTCTACCCAAATGGGGCTGGTGTAGTGATAGTAGGCAAGGCCGTTTTCTGTTACTTCAACCATCCGGCTCTTGGCGGCAGGGTTGGCTTTGAACCATGCCAGGGCCTGAAGCTCAAAATGATTTGCCATGTTGGCGGGATTGCGCGGCCTGTCAGAAACAGTGCTGAACCTGAGTCCGCTGTCGCTCCAGTTATGGAATTCTGTTGAAATTCTGGAGAGCGCGTACGCAGGCAAAAAACCGATGGTGGCATCGGTTACGGGCAGCCCACTATCAATGAACTGCTTTTGATAAACACGGCGGGTGGACATGATAATGGCGCGGATGTCTTCTGCATCACGCCCCAATTCGATGCGGATGGAAGACTCAATTTCATTGTAACCAAAATAGATATCAGCACAAATGATTATGCTGATAATTGCAGCGGTAAGGCACCAAACCTTGTACTTGATGCGCATAGCAGCCTCTCAGTCAGCCTATGGCACGTTATCAGTCTCAGGCCAGTGGTCTTGCGATATGCATTGTGTCTGGTGATGCAGGAAGGTGAAGCAGGAAAAACAGACTAATAACAAATTATGAATTTGAAGGTAACTTGTAATGTCTGTATGAATCAGAATTTTTATGAACATACAGTTGTATGATGATTATGTCAAAATAATACTCATATGTTATGAGTTTATTTCAATATTTAAAAAATCATATATTTTATGCTGATAGATGCGTGATGAATTTTGTGTGCGAGATATAAGCCATTTTTTATTGTTAGGCTGCTAATTAAAAGCATGTCCATGTTCACATATCTGCCGCAACACATCATTATATTTATTGGCCGGAGGCTTGGGCCCCGGCGGCAAGGCGCAAAAAGCGCTCGGCAAGCAGGTTGGGGGCAAGCATTACCTTGGCGGCGGCAGAAGTTTGCACGCTGCCGCTCACGCTCATGGGCTGGCTGTTGTCTGCCCTTTCAATTTCTGCTTCCAAGGCGGCGCGCAGGCGCTGAAACGATTCTTCCACTTCCGGGTATTCGTTGATTTCGCGCCAGGGCAGGGTGAGGCTGCGCGTCCACGAGTGCCCCTTGTGCGATGGGGCCTCAAGGGTGTGAAAATGGGTGGGGGTGTAACCCTGCGCCCGCTCGAACAGGCCGGGATAGCAGTAATCCTGCCGTTCTTCTTCTGGCTGCGGAATGGTTGAAACTATGCTGACAATAGGCAGGGCCAGAGCTTTTTCGTGTTCTTCAAGATGCACAGAATATTGCAGGACGGGCCGCATGTAACCGCGTTTCTTGGTGATTTTCCATTCAATATGCATGGCGACCTTGTGTGGGGCTGGGGTGTTGCTTGGGGGCTGGCATCAACTAAGGCACCTGATTAAAGCGGTTGGTTCAGACCGTGCCCAGTGCGGCTGCTGGTTCCGTCAGACATATCACCTGTCCGAATGGCGGCTGTTGCTCGTGCGGCGCACTGCAAATCCACAGTACCGGGTATTCCGGCTCGGCGGGGTAGCGGTCGCACTCCAGATCGGTAAACCAGATCAGACAGGTGGGGGCCAGGCGCTCGTCTTCAATATGCGCGCACACAGGGCGGTAATCCGTACCGCCGCCCCCCACAGGTGCTAGGCTGGCGGGGATGTCCATACGCGTAAGCGTGAGGGTTTTCTGCACCTTGGTATCGTGAAACAGCACTGTGAGCGTGGTGTCGTAGGCCTCAAGCACGGTTGTAAGCTCTGCGCAAAACATGGCCAGCGCCTGCTCGTCCACAGAACCGGAGCAGTCCACAGCCAGCGCCACGTGGGGCAGGCGGGCCTCCCGCCGGGCAGGCAGGTAGATGTTCTGGTACAGATAGCGGCGGTTGGGCGTAGTCCACGAATAGTCGTTTTGTGCGCACTGCTCCAAAAAGCGCTGTAAAAGCGTGCGCCAGTCCAGCTTGGGCCGCCACGCCCGGTCAAGCTGCCGGGCCAGACCTGCGGGCATGCTGCCCATGTTGCGGGCGCGCTGCATGGCCTGCATCATGGCTATATCCGCCTCCTGCTCGGCGGCCTTGAGGGCCTGATCGTTCTGCATGCCTTGCGCATCGGGGTGATCCTGCACCTCGCCGGTGAAGCTGGTTGTGCCCTCTGATTGCTCCGGGCGGCCTTTTTCGCGCCTGGCTGCGGCCTTGTTGCCAGCGGCGGATTGCGGGTCGGCGTCCGCGTCTTTTTGCTGCTCGCTGTTTTGTGCGCCTTGCGGCGGGGTGGGCTGCTCCGGTTGCTCGGTCTGCTTGCCGCCATCAAAGGCGGTTGCGCCAGCGCCTTCTGTCTGTTCCACGCCCTGCGCAACCTGCGCGTTTTGCGCGCCCTTGTTGGTGGGGGCGTCTTGCAGGCTTGCCAATGCGTCAAAGATTTCATCCGCATTCATGCCCGCATAGGCCGGATTGTGCGCAAAACCCTGAGGCAGGGTAAAGCCTGACTCCACCAAAATGTGGTTGATTGCCAGATCGCAGGCGCGGTTCCACAGTTTTGCATTGCGCCCTTTACGGCGCAGATGATGGCCGAAGGCCAGATGCAGAACCTCGTGCGCCATTGCCCCCACCAGCGATTTTTGCGAAAGGGCGGTGGAAAATGCCGGGTTGTAGCCAAGGGTTTTGCCGTCTGTCCACATATCCGCGCAGGAGGGGTCTGCCTTGTAGCGCAAGCGCAGGGCCAGAGAGCCGAAGAAGGGATGCTCCATGACCAGAGCTGCCCTTGCGCGCGTGATGCAGTGCTGGGCTGCCAGGGTTGCATCTGTGATGGTGGGGACTGCCTTTTGCTGGTCTGGATGCTGGTTCTCGAATGTGTGCATGGCTTAAAGCAGAACTTCCGCGTTTTTTTCTGCCCAGCGGTTGAAGGCCGGGGTGTTCACCACATCCGTATTCTGGCAGACAGCATCGCGCATCAGCAGTACGCTGAATTCAGCGGGCAGGCGCTCGGCATAGGTGGTGAGGGCATCCATGGTGTCTTCTGCCGCGCGCAGGCTCAGGGCCTCGCATGTGGCGTACAGGGCGGCTGGCTCCTGCGGCACGGTTGCGGCATCCGGTTGCGCCAGGATGGAATCCACCGTGGGCAGCTCGCGCCATACAGAGAGAAAACCCATGAACTCCGCTGCGGCTGCGGGGCCGACCGTGCCTTGAAACAACTCGTACTCCACCTCGCGGGCGGGTGCGGCCTCCAGCATGCACGAAACAAATTCCCACGAGCGGGGCGAGGCAAAGGCTTTTTCCATGCGTTGCGGGTCAAAATCGTGCAGCAAGCGGGGGCGAAAACGCAAAAACGCGCAGACCTCGCGTCGAATGCCCGCTCCCTGCGCCCAGGCGAGCCAGTCGTCAAGGCTGGCGTCAAACTCCAGATGCACCATGCGGTTAGCCAGAGCAGAAGGCATGCGGTACGAGACGGCCTTGTCCTTTTCCCGATTGCCAGCCGCAACAATGGACCAGCCATCCGGCAGGCGGTATTCGCCAATGGCTCTGTCGAGTATGAGCTGGTAACAGGCCGCCTGCACCAGCGGCGGGGCGGCGTTGAGTTCGTCAAGAAAGAGTATGCCTTGCGGCGGGTCGTCCGGGCCCGGCAAAAAGGCTGGCGGGCACCATACGGCGGTTCCCGCATCTGTAAGGCGCGGCAAGCCTCGCAGATCAACGGGATCAAGCAGCACGGCGCGGATATCGCGCAGGGCCATGCCCCGCATGGCGGCGACCTGGGACACTATCTGGCTTTTGCCCACGCCCGGCGCGCCCCACAGAAATACGGGCTGATGAATGCTGGTGAGGGTCTGCAAAGCGGAAATAACCTGTGAAGGCGTCATGTTTCTTCCTGAACTAGCTGTGATTGGAGAGAGGCGCGTGTGTTCGTGGAGAGGCACACGATGAAGTATGAAGATGGAGGAAAGGAAATTGAAAGTCAATATCAATCAAGAATGCGGGAGATGGACACGAAGAAATAGAAGCATGGCGGGGGAGGTTGCCCCGCTTCGGCGCGAGCCTTGCCACCGTACTGCATCGCAAACTCAAAGTGCCCTTAGTGTGCGGATTGCTTCACATTGTCTTGTGGCTGCCGGAAGCGCAGTCGCTCTGGGTGCTGATCAGGCCCTTTATATCGCGCAGGGGCGGGGTGCCGAACTGGCGGCGATATTCGCGGCTGAATTGCGAGGGGCTTTCGTACCCCACCTGAAAGGCGGCGCTGGTGGCGTCCAGGTGCTCCATGAACATGAGCCGTCTGGCCTCGTGCAGACGCATCCACTTTTGGTATTGCAGCGGGCTCATGCTGGTCATGGCGCGAAAATGAAGATGGAAGGTCGAGGTGCTCATGCCTATCTGTCTGGCAAGGCTGTCTATCTTCAAGGGCTGCACGTAGTTTTTCTTGAGCCAGTCAATGGCCTGTGCGATCTGGAAGCCGTGGCTGCCAGCTGCCACAATCTGGCGCAGATAATGCCCCTGTTCGCCCAGCAGAAGTCGGTAAAGTATCTCTTTGTGAATCAGCGGGGAGAGCACGGCAATGTCTTGCGGGTTGTTGTGCAGGTCAAGCAGCCGCTGAAAGGCGTTGAGCAAGGGCATGCACACCTCGCTGACCCGCATGCCGCGCCCGGATTTTGCCGCGCGTGAAACCGGCAGATTGCTGTCCACCATCATTTGGGCCAGCATGCGCATATCAAGCTTGAGCACCATGCCCAGAAGCGGAACTTCCGGGCTGGCCTCCACCACGTTTGCCACTACGGGCAGGCCGACAGATGAAATCAGGTAGTGGTTGGCATCATACAGATATTCTTCGCCCCCCAGCATAACGCGCTTGGCACCCTGAGCAACAAGGCAGATAGTTGGCTCGTATATGCAGCTTGCGGGCTGGGTCGGCGCTTCGTACCGCACAAGCACAAGCCCCGGCACTGCCGTTTCCAGACGGTGGTTTTGCTCGGTCTGGCGGGCAATGTCGCGGGCCAGCGCCTGCCGCTGAATATTCAGCATGTCGCATTTATCTTTGTCTTGCTGAGGCATGGTCGTTCTCCCTTTCTGGTTTTTTACCAGAAGAGGACGGATAAAAACAACACAATAGTTTGAATCATCGGACAATCAGGCAATAATTTGAGAGAATCGGACTATACGCTTTTAGTCAGGACTCTTAAAAGAATAAAGCAGCGGCTAGGGCAATATGAGCAAGTTTGCGTGCCTGACGCAAAGGCATTTTTCCCGGTGAAATGCCTGTCAAAAAGTTAAAGCAATGGTTTAAATATTCAGGTTGAAGTTTGCAGGGATGCGCTTGAATGGCTGAAAATCGGCGTCTGAACAGCAACTGGCAAGGGATTAAATACTTACAAAGCAGTGCATATGGAGCGAGTAATGAAAAACATCCTGATTTTTTGCGGCAGCCCACGCAAGGGCGGCAATTCTGATCTGCTGTGTGAGCAGTTCATGGCTGGAGCGCAGGAGGCAGGCCATAGGGTGGAAAAGATTTTTGTGCAGGAGCATAAAATCGCTCCGTGTCTTGGCTGTGGATACTGCCAGAGCCATGAGGGCGTTTGCGTGCAAAAGGACGGCATGGAAACCATGCTGGAAAAAATGATCAAGGCTGATGTTCTTGTGCTGGCCTCGCCCGTGTATTTCTATTCTGTGAGCGCGCAGATAAAAGCCCTCATGGACAGGACGGTTGCTCGCTACACTGAAATCAAGAACAAGATCATGTATTACATTATTGCCGCTGCGGACACTGACTTGTCGCACATGGAGCGAACCATCGAGTGCTTCAGGGGTTTTGCCTACTGCCTTGAAGGATCGGTGGAAAAGGGCGTTGTGTACGGCGTCGGCGCGTGGAACAAGGGTGATATAAAGGGCTCCCCCAGCATGAAGCAGGCTTTTGAGCTGGGCAAAAACGTGTAGAGGTAGCACATGCGGTGTGCCGGATCGCCGCCATCATGCAGGAATAGGCAAAAATCAAACCGTATTGTCTATTCCCTGTTGCGGGCAAAATACCTATATTGCGCACGGGCGGCGGCAGTCTGTCCCTATTTTTCCAGATGCACATTTCTTGCCGGGGCTTTATGAAGATACTGTATTACGATTGTTTTGCCGGAATCAGCGGCGATATGAATCTGGCCGCCATGATTGATCTTGGGGTCAGCCCCGATTACCTGAAGGCCGAACTGGCAAAGCTCGCCATTGATGACGAGTTTGCGCTCCAGTGTCAGCCAGAAAAGTGTAATGGCATTCAGGGGACGCAGGTTTATGTGCACTTGAACGGCCAACAGCTCGGGCACGCACATAGGCATGAGCATACCCACGGGCACGAGCATGAACACGGACATACGCATACTGGTGCGCCTGACCGCGTGCATGACCACAGCCTCGTGGAAGCCGGGCACCTGCCGCACAGAAATCTGGCCGACATCGCGGCAATTATCACGCAAAGCGCGCTGGCAGACCCGGTTAAGCAGACGAGCCTGAGTATTTTTCGCCGCATTGCCGAGGCAGAAGCCAAGGTGCATGGCAAGGCTCTGGAAGACGTGCATTTTCATGAGGTTGGCGCTACGGATTCCATTGTGGACATTGTGGGCGCGGCTATCGGTTTTCATGCTCTGGGCGTTGATGCCGTGTGGTCTTCGCCCCTGGAGCTTGGCGGCGGCTTTGTGCGCTGCATGCACGGCATGATGCCAGTTCCTGCTCCGGCGACAGTCGAGATTCTTCATGGCATCCCCACCACGCGCGGCGGGGTGGAGCATGAGGCCACAACTCCAACGGGGGCGGCCATTATTGCCGCTCTGGCTGTCGCCTTCACGGCAGCCCCGGCCATGACTACCTTGAGCACGGGATACGGCATTGGGCATCGCCGTACCGAGCGGCCCAATATGCTGCGGGTGCATCTTGCGGAAGCGGACGAAGCCGCAGTCGCTGGCCCTGCCAGATGATTCTGCCTGCTCTGGCGTATCTTGACGCTAGGGATTGTACGGGGCAAATAAAGATCGCGGGCATGAAGCCCTCCATGTCGGAGTAGAGAAATGTCAGGTGGTTCACTGGAAAAGCTGCTCACAGATATCAGGGACGGAAGCCTCTCTGTTGCCGATGGCATGAATCTGCTGCGCGAGAGTTCTGTGCTTGACCTTGGGCACACCAAGTTTGATTTGCAGCGCCCGGCGCGTAATGGCTTTCCTGAGGTCATTTACGGCGAAGGCAAAACCCCTGAGCAGGTGGGCGAAATATTCCTCCGCGTGGGCGACCGCAGCAATGTGCTGGCCACAAGGGTTTCGGCAGAAATGGCCGCCCATGTGCAGTCCGTATGCCCCAATGCTGAATATAATTCTCTTGGGCGAGCCCTCACGCTGGTCGTTAAACCCATTGCCTGGAAGCAGGGCGAAGTTGCCATTGTCACTGCGGGCACCTCAGACCTGCCCGTGGCGGAAGAAGCCCGTGAAACCTGCCGCATGCTTGGCGTGCGCGCCAAAATTCTTGCTGATGTGGGCGTGGCTGGCATCCACCGCCTGATCAACAACTTGCCAGAGGTGCTTGCCGCCCGCGCCGTTATTGTGATTGCGGGCATGGAGGGAGCACTGGCGAGCGTGGTCGGCGGTCTGGTGCCCCAACCCGTTGTGGCGGTTCCCACCTCTGTGGGCTATGGGGCCTCGTTTGCGGGGCTGTCCGCCTTGCTTGGCATGCTCACCTCCTGCGCCAGCGGCGTCACTGTAACCAATATCGACAACGGCTTCGGCGCTGCCTGCGCCGCCTGCCGCATGATCAATGCCTGCGAGAACAACAACAAAACCTAAAGCCTGAACTGTCCGGCAGAGCGGACACTTGCCTTTATATTCCCCCCACAAATCTGTTCGGTGCGACGGCGCTGTTCTGTCAGGCACACGCCTTTGTTTTCAGCGAAATGCTGCGCTGGCGCATGGCTTGGCGTACATATATGCCGGGCCGTCTGCACGGTAGTCATACGAGAGTGCACAGAGCAGGCAGCCAGCCTGCTGATATCCTGAACATACTTCCACTGCGGAGCTGTTATGGACAAGAATGATACGTCTTCCGGGGTATCGCGCCGCCGTCTTTTGCAGGCGGCAGGGGCAGGCGTTGCAGGGGGCGCTGTGCTCTACGGGCTGGACAAGCTGCGCCTTTTGCCCAGTTTTGAGCAGCCAAAGCCTGTGCCGCCTGCGGAAAAAATGACTTGCCGCGTCAATCCCAAAAATGGCGACAAGGTATCGCTGCTGGGTTTTGGCTGCATGCGCTTTCCCATGCTGCCGGGTGCAGACAGCCCCACCGGGCCGGATGTGAACGAGCAGGGGGCCTTCGCGCTGGTGGACTACGCCATTGCCCACGGAGTGAACTATTTTGATACGGCGTGGCCCTACCATCGCGGCGTTTCAGAAAGCGTCATCGGCAAGGCCTTGCAGCGTTATCCCCGCGAAAGCTTTTATCTGGCCGACAAAATGCCTACCTTCCTTATGCCCACAAGGGAGCAGGCCAGGGAAATTTTTGAAAAGCAGCTTGAAAAATGCAAGGTAGAATACTTCGATTACTATCTGCTGCACGCGATTCAGTCTGTTGAAGCCTATCAGACCGTTTATGAAAAGAACGGCGTGCTCGAATATCTGCTTGAAGAGAAAAAGAACGGCCGCATCCGCAACATTGGCTGGTCGTTTCACGGCAATGCGCCCACGCTTGAATATCTGCTCTCGCGTGATGTCGCGTGGGATTTTGCCATGGTGCAGCTCAATTATCACGACATGCTGCACGAATACAAAATAGCGCCCAATCAGGCAAAGTTCATTCCCAAAGACCCTGCGCCCACGCAGTGGATGTTTGAAAAAATGCAGCAAAGCGGCCTGCCGCTGATAGTCATGGAGCCTCTACTGGGTGGCCGGCTTGCCCGGCTGAACAAAAAGGCGCTTGCCATCCTTCAGGCTGAAAGACCCGAGGCCTCGGGCGCATCATGGGCTTTCAGGTATGTGGCGGGCTTGCCCAACGTGATCACCATGCTGAGCGGTATGACCTATATGGAGCACCTTCAGGACAACCTGCGGGCGTTGGCCCCTTACGAGCCGCTTTCCGAACGCGAAATGGAAGTTCTACAGGCGGCGCTTAATGTTTTTCTGACCCAGTCAAACATCCGCTGCACCACATGCGGCTATTGCATGCCATGCCCCTATGGCGTGGATATCCCGTCTGTATTTGCCCATTTTAACCGCTGCCTTGATGATGAGCTGATCCCCAAGGGAACGCGCGACCCTGACTATGAAAAGGCCCGCCGGGCCTACCTTGTGGAATATGAACGTTCTGTTCCCGAATTGCGGCAGGCGGCGCGCTGCACAGGGTGCGGCAAATGCCTCACGCATTGCCCGCAGATGATCGCCATCCCGGATGAAATGGCCCGCCTGGGCAAGTTTGTTGAAAATCTGAGAACAAGGCAGGGATAGCCAATGTTACGGATCGTTCGCATCATACTGGCCGCGCTCTGTTTTGCTGCAATCTGCCTGCTGTTTGTGGATGTGAGCGGGCTGTTTGCGCCATCGCTTGCCTTTATGGCAAAGGTGCAGCTTGTGCCTGCGGTGCTGGCTGGCAGCCTTGGCGTTTTGGCGGGCATAACCCTCCTGACACTGGTTTTCGGCAGGATTTATTGCTCCGCCTTGTGCCCGCTTGGTGTGGTGCAGGACATTATCGGCGCAAGGGCGGGCAAGTACCGCTTCCGCTACTCCTCCCCGCGTAGCCTGCTGCGGCTGGCATTTCTTGGCATTTTTGTATTTTCCCTGCTGGCGGGCGTGCCGCTGGTTTTTTCGCTGCTTGAACCATACAGCGCCTTTGGCCGTATGGCGGCTGATCTGCTGGCCCCCCTTTGGGCAACGGGCAGCAACGCGTTTGCCTGGGTCTCGGAACGGGCGGGAAACTATGATGTCGCCCCCACACTGGTATGGCAGAAAGGTTTGGCAGCACTGGCAGCAGCGGCTGTCACTCTTGCCGTGGTTGGGGTCTTGTCATGGCGCTCCGGGCGGCTGTGGTGCAATACCATCTGCCCTGTGGGAACTGTTCTGGGATTTTTGAGCCGGTTTTCGCTGTTCCAGCCCCGCATAAACGAAAGCGCTTGTAAAAAGTGCGGCCTGTGCGAAAAGGCCTGCAAGGCATCCTGTATTGACGCAGAAGCCGGAAGCGTTGACGCAAGCCGTTGCGTGACCTGTTTCAATTGCGTGGGAGTGTGCCGTCACGGGGCCGTCAGCTATGCCCCCAGATTGTCAAAAGGACATGCTGAGGAGCACACACAGGCGCAGGCTACAGCTCCTGCGGAAACAGCGGCACAGGACAAACACAACGGTGCACGTCGCAGCGTGCTTGCGGCACTGGTTGGCATTGCCGTACCCGGGCTTGCCTTTGGCAGAAGCGCTTCGGCCATTCCGGCGCTTACCCGCAGGCAGAGCCCTGAGCGGCAAACGGCCATTGTGCCGCCGGGCGCGCAGTCCGCGCAGGAGCTTGGCGCGCGCTGCACCGGGTGTCAGCTCTGTGTTTCTGCCTGTCCCAATCAGGTGTTGCGGGCATCGGATATCGGCAGCGGCATGCTGCGCCCAGCGCTTTCTTTTGAGCGGGGCTACTGCCGCGTCAACTGCGTGACCTGTTCGGAAGTCTGCCCCGCAGGGGCCATACGGCCCATTACCCCGGCAGTAAAAAGTTCCATGCAGATCGGACGGGCCGTTGTTGCCCTTGAGAGCTGCATAACCGTGACGGACAAAGTAGCCTGCACTGCCTGCGCCAAGATATGCCCGCCACGGGTGATAAATCTGGTGGGGCCGGATGATGCCCCCAAAAAGCCGGTTGTAGATGCGGAGCGCTGCACTGGCTGCGGCGCATGCGAATATGTTTGCCCGGCGCGTCCTTTTGCCGCAATCCATGTGGAGGGCGTTGCGGAGCAGAGACGCATCTGACCTGGCTGGATCCATACCTGCCACGGGCAGGCCTCCAGGCTTTGTAACTGACAATGGCTGCTTGCGGTTTCGGTCCAGGCAGCCATTTGCAATTTTGCCTGATTTCACAGAAAAACAGTTTAACAACGGCCAGAGTGACAACTTCAACCAGCGCAGCCTCCATGCGTCATGATTGACTTGCCGCCCTTTAGGGATAACGATATCCAGTTAGGGCAGCGGCTGCCTTGTTTACAGCGCCGTTGTATTGGATGGCGCTTGAGCCGCTTTTTACAAAATTTCTGCATGCCTTGATATGCGGCTGGCCCCTTGCTGCCAGCCGAGATATGCCTAATGGACAGAGAATGATGCAATACACACAGTGGCTTGATGAAAAGAAGCAGAACGGCAGCCTGCGCGCCCTGCGCAATATTGATGCAGTGCAGCGCGAGAGGGAGCGGGCCGGAGCGCCCTTTATCAACCTCAGCTCCAACGATTATCTTTCTCTTGGTGACGATGCCGACCTGAGGCAGGAGTTCTGGGCGCAGCAGGATGTTTCCTCCCTGCGCATGGGGGCGTGTTCCTCGCGTCTGCTCACGGGCACCTGCGATCAGCAGGAGGCCTTTGAGCGGGAACTGGCAACGGCCTATGGCGCGGAGGCCGCACTGGTGTTCGGCAGCGGCTACCACGCCAATCAGGGCATTCTGCCAGCCGTGTGCACGAGCCGCACGCTTATTCTGGCTGACAAGCTGGTGCATGCCAGCCTTATTGACGGCATTCGTATGAGCGAGGGCAAGTGCATCCGCTTTAGGCACAATGACTACGCTCAGCTCGAAATGCTGGTGGAAAAGCACGCTGCGGACTACGAAAACATAATCATCGTCACCGAATCCATTTTCAGCATGGATGGCGATGCCTGCGATCTGCCCCGGCTGGTGGCGCTGAAAAAGGCCAATCCCACTGTGCAGCTTTATGTGGATGAGGCCCACGCCGTGGGTGTGCGCGGCGCAAAGGGGCTTGGCTGCTGCGAGGAGCAAGGCTGCGCGGCGGACATTGATTTTCTGGTGGGCACCATGGGCAAGGCCTGGGCCTCGCTGGGCGCGTATGTGATTTGCTCGTCAGCCCTGCGGGAATACCTAGTTAATACCGTGCGCCCGTTTATTTTTACCACGGCCCTGCCTCCGGTCAACATTGCCTGGAGCCGCTTTGTGCTTGCAAAGTTTGCCAGCGCAGAGGTGGCGGCCCGCAGGGAGCATCTTGCCGCGCTCGCGGGCATGATGCATGCTTTTACTGATGGCCTTGGGCAGTCGGTGCGCAGCACCTCGCAGATTGTGCCCGTCATTACGGGCGAAAACCAGCGCACCCTTGCCATTGCCGGGCATTTACAGCGCGAGGGTTTTTACATTATGGGCATACGCCCGCCCACAGTGCCTGCGGGCAGCTCGCGCCTGCGCATTTCGCTCACAGCGGGAACCGCGCGTGAGGAGGTTGAATCCCTCATAGCCCTGCTGAGCAGGTTGCTGCATGAATATTGATTTTCTGCGGCGCGCCGGTTGTCCGACCCTGGAACTGTTTTTTGCCGGGTGGGGCATGGACAGTCGCCCCTTTGCCTGGGCTGCGGATTCGCCGCACACGGCGCACTGCGATTTTGCCGTGTGCTACGACTATACCAATATGACGCTGGATGCGGATGCTCTGCGTCCTTACAGCGGGGTACGGGTGCGGGCATGGTCGCTTGGCGTGTACGCGGCATCCCTGGTCTTGCCGGGCTTGCAGTGCGCTGTGAGCCGCGCCATAGCCATTAACGGAACGCTCACGCCTGTTGATGATAGCCTTGGCATACCAATGGCGGTCTATGATGCCACGCTTGAAAACCTTTCCGCCGAAAGCGTGGAACGGTTCAACAGGCGTATGTGCGGCGCGCACCGGGCAGTGTTTGAAGCGCGCAGATCACCGCACAGTTTGGCACGCGGTGTGGATTCTCTGCTGGCGGAGCTGAAGCATATCAAGGAATGCGCTGCCTACAAGGACAGAGCGCAGTTTACTGATTGGGACATGGCAATTCTGAGCAAAAAAGACAGGATATTCCCCATTGCAAACATGCGTAAAGCCTGGTCTGCAATCCCGGTGCTGGAGCTGGACGAGCCGCACTATCTGCCGGATATTCCTTTTGTACCTGTAGAACTGCCATGAGTGCTTCATTTGTCAGGCGGCGCTTCAGCGCTGCTTCCGCAAGTTATGATGCTGAGGCTCAGGCCCAGCGGCAGATTGCTTCGCACCTCTGGGCGCTTGCTGCGCCGCACATTCCAAGTGGTGCAGCCATACTGGAAATAGGCGCGGGTACGGGCATGCTGACGCAGCATATCCTGAGCGCGCAGCCCAAAAACCTCACTGTCAATGATCTTTATACCAGCCCGCAAGTGCAGACCCTCACGCAGCAACGGCCAGACGTGCTTTCCGTGCGCGAGGGGGATGCGGAAACGCTGGACTTCTGCGGCCCGTTTGATGCCATTTGCAGTGCCTCAACCGTGCAGTGGTTTGCGGAGATCAAAGGTTTTTTGCGCCGTTGCGCCCAGTATCTGCCCAAGGGTGGGCTACTGGCCTTCAGCAGTTTTTTGCCTGGCAACCTGCACGAAGTTGCGGAGCTGACGGGTGTTGGGCTGGACTATGCTGATGCTGCCACCCTGCAAAACTATCTTGAGCAGGATTTTAATCTGGTTGCAATGGAGCAGGGCGAAATCACGCTGGATTTTGCCAGTCCACATGACGTGCTGCTGCACCTCAGGCATACTGGCGTAACAGGCATCAGGTCTGTGGGTTGGAACAAACGCAGATATCTTGAGTTTGTTGACGGTTACATTTCCCGCTACGGCACAGGGCAGGGCGTCAGGCTGACATATCGGCCTGTGTATGTTCTTGCTGCAAGCAAGGGGAATCTTTGCCGCAACCTGTAGGTGCGCAACAATTTGTGCTGCCTGATGCGCTGTTTTTTGTCGATTTTTACTATTTCCGTTGTATTCCACCAACCCAGCACGGGAAGGAGAGTTGCATGAAGCCATCAGCAAGACTTCTGCAATGGTTTGCCTGTCTTTTGCTCGCATGTCTCTGGCAGCCGGCTTGCGCCGTCTTTGCCGAAGCATCTGGCGAAGCCTATGGTTTTGAATCTGCCAAGGCCTATCTTGAAATGCAGGGGCGTGATCTGGCAGACGCGCAAGGCAAATTTGAAAACAACCTTTTTCAAAACCTTGATGAAGCAAACGCCATTAATATCAAGTATAGGGCCTTGCCTCCCAACTATGTGCTGTACAGACTTAAACTGGCGGAAAACATCGAAAAGACCGCCAGCAAACCAGACAAACTGACCGCATATTGCAAGGATTTTTTGTATATTGACAACGCAGAAAGGGAAAATGTGGATAAATTTTTGACCTATAACGAAGCAATGACGGAAAAGTTCATTCCGCGTGATTCGTATCAGGTCATGGATGAAGATATATTGCGCAATGTACTTGTGCGGTATCTTGAAACATACAGCATGGTGTATGGCTTTAAAAACCCTGATTCCATCAGGATTCGGATAGAAAAGGCCATCCCCTACAAAAATGCCGAGGGCGACTTTGGCATTTTGTATTCCATAGCCCTGACGGAAAAGGACGATGCTGACGATTCTGCGCCGGAAAAAATGTTTCAGGTTTCATACTGCAATGGGGAAATTGTCAGCTTTGAGCCTTCAGCAAATGACGCGGCGGACGCCGCAGTGCTGAAGATTTGCAAGGCACTTCAGTAGCGGCAGCGCTGGCGGGGTCATGTGGGCAGATAGCTTTTTTTGACGCGGTATAGAATTTGCTTTAAGCATTCATTGGCAAAAATTTGGCTTTTTGTATTGTCTTTTTCAGCCACCGCACCAGAACCGGGTTAAACGAATGCTGTTGTCCACCAAACCTTCTTCCAAGCTCACTCCCCAGTTGCCCTTGGACGTTGAAATTTACCCCAAGGCCAAGAGTGATCGCCGTCTCGCCCCTGACATTCCCGGTCGGGGCGGGTCGAGGCGTGGTGCTCACCAGCGCTATGAAGCCCAGCTTCAGGTGTCGGTATATGATGCTTCGGAAGAATCCGCCCCGGTGCGCTGCCTGAGCGAAGACCTTTCGTCATCGGGCATGCTGCTGCATTGGACTGAGGATGCACCGCTTCCCGCCGAGGGGCAAAAGTTTGTGCTGCGCTTTACCATGCCGCCGGGCACCCTGCCGGAAGGGTATGAATCGCGTGTGCGCATCCCCGCAGACGTTGTGCGTATTGTGGAAGGCGAGGATGGTGAAAAAAAGGTTGCCGTCAATTTTGTGCGCAATCTGGATAACTATCTGCGCCTGAAAAAGTGGCTGCGCCTGATTGCTACTTCTGTGGTTCTGCTTGCCATTTCTGTATATGCCGTTGCCTACATGCGGCAGGAAAGCCTTTTTTACTTCATGTTTGACGTGCCCGTATTTACCTACGGGATTGTTGCGTCCGTTTTTCTGGTAAGCCGGTTTGTCTTTTCCTTTTTTTACCGCAACGTTCCTGTTGATCCTGACTTTACGCCCGGGGTCACTATTGTCATTCCCTGCTTTAACGAAGAAGAATGGATTGAAAAAACCATCCAGTGCGCCATCAATCAGGATTACCCTCAGGAAAAACTCGAAGTTATCCTTGTGGACGATGGCAGCACGGATAAATCCATGGAGCGTGTGCGGCGCATCGAAAAGCAGATTCGCAAGGAAATAACCGGCGACCGCTTTGTGGTTATTGAGCAGCCCTACAATATGGGCAAGCGCCACGCACTTGCGGCTGGGGCCCAACACGCCAAGTTTGAGTTGCTGGTCTTTGTGGATTCGGACAGTTTTCTGGAGCCGGACGCCGTGCGGGAAGTGGTGCAGCCCTTCCGCGACCCCAAGATGGGGGCTGTCTCTGGCAGAACAGAAGTGCAGAACAAATGGACAAATGCCCTCACCAAGATGCAGGCCGTGCGCTACTATGTGGCCTTTCGGTTCATCAAGGCGGCGGAATCCGTTTTTGACGGCGTGACCTGTCTTTCCGGCCCCCTTGCCTGCTACCGAAAGGATCTTGTGCTGCACTACCTCGATGAATGGCTCAACCAGAAATTCTTTGGCTATCCGGCCACGTTTGGCGACGACAGAAGTCTGACAAACTACATCCTTGCCCACCACCGCACTGGTTATCAGGATGCGGCGGTGTGTTCCACCATTGTGCCCTCAAGCATGCGTACCTTTATCCGGCAGCAAATGCGCTGGAAGCGTTCATGGCTGCGTGAAACTCTGCGCGCCAGTTCCTTTATGTGGAGAAAAGAGCCTTTCATGGCGCTTTCGTTCTATATCGGTTTTTTGCTGCCTGTGCTGGCCCCGCTGGTGGTAGTGCGCACCATGGTCGTCATTCCAATTGAGCTTGGCCTGTTTCCCTACAAATACCTTGCGGGCATTCTTGTCACCAGCATGCTCATGAGCGCCTCCTATCTGCTGTTCAAACGTAGCAATTTGTGGCCCTACGGCATTGTTTTTTGCGTGTTTTATCTGGCGGTGCTGCTGTGGCAGCTTCCTGTGGCAGTGCTTACGTTCTGGAAGTCGGAATGGGGCACACGCAATACCTCCGCCGACGTGGCCGCGCAGGAAAAGCTGCGCTACGAGCAGAAAATGTTCGTCATGCCCTCTGAAAGCGCCGTTGCAGCAGGAGCGGGGCAGCCAGCCGATCACGGCAAGCACGGTGAGGGTTAGGACATGCGCGCGCTTTCCAAAGATACCTGGAAGATCATGCGGTCATGCCTGCAATGGGTATTTTTGATCGGCCTGTGCGTATTTATTGTTCAGCTCTTTATTGAGAGGGGCAGGCCGCCGCAGTTTGACCGTGAATCGTGGACGCAACGCGATGGTTTTACGGCCATTTCTTACGGTTCGCTCACACGCGATGAAAAGCCGGGGCTGAACTCGCGCCAGCAGTTTGCGGAGCACGTGGCAGCCATTGAAAAGGCTGGGTATCAGTGGATAACTACTGACGATGTCATCAGTTTTTATCGCGATGGAGAACCTCTGCCAGAGAAAGCCCTGTACCTCATGATGGAAGGCGGCCGCAAGGATTCCGTCATCTTTGGACAGGAGATCATGGGCAAAACCGGGGTGCATGCCACCCTGTTTACGACAACCGCCACACTTAAAAGCTGGAACAACTTTTTTATCACCAAGTCCAATGTGGCGGCGCTGGCAAAGAGCCCTTTCTGGGATGTGGGTAGCCAGGGGCTTGCGCTGGTGCCCATCAACGAGAACATGCCAAAGGTGACGCCCGGCTACTTTTTGACAGATTTTTTGCGCGATCCCACTGGCCAGCCAGCGGAAACAGATGAGCAAATGCGCGACCGTCTGGCGTCGTATTATAAAGATTCGTTCGAGCCGCTGGCAAAGCTCATGTCCGAACCGCCCAAGGCCTTTGTGATGATGCCCGCCAACTCCTTCAACGCGGCCATGCCGTTTGCGGTGAAGGAGGCCAATCGCAGTTTGGCCCAGCAGTATTTTGAGCTGACCTTTTCCAGGGAAGGGGCGGCGTTCAATTCAGCAGTGGATGACCGTTTTGCGCTCACACGCGTACAGGTCAAGCCGGAGTGGACGGAACAGCATCTTCTGGAAGTGCTCTCGCTCAAAACTGCCAAGCGCACGCGGTTTTCTCTGGCCGAGGGCGATACCGCCGAAAGCTGGGTATCATTCCGCACCAGGGTGGAAGCCTTGGGGCAGGATATTGTGCTGACCCCGCAGGAGGGCAGGGCTGACCCTGTCATGCTGCGCGGCAGCAACCTGTGGGATAATGTTTCGCTGTCCATGACCATTGCACAGAAGGAAAACGTGGATCGCTACGTCTACCTGCGCTATGCCACGCCCAGCGCCTTTTTGCGCGTGACCCTGCACGGGGCGCGTCTGCTGGTGCAGGAGCGCGTTCCCGGTCAGGGGCTGTATACTATTGCGGATGAAACCCTTTCCACCCAGCCGCCCTGGCGCTTTGGTATCCTGCTCAAGGGCAACAGACTTAAAGTGTTGCTTGATGGCAAGGCGCTCGGCCCAGGATTTTTGCCAGTTTCGCCCACACTGCGGCTTGGGGCAGTTGCTCTGGGCACTGACGATGTGGAGGGGTACGAAGGGCATTTCGGCTCGCTGAATATTGTGCGTGTTCCTTCGCTCTGGCGTATCGAGTCCACAGGCAGCACCAGTTCTGGCGGTGCGGCTCCGGCCAGGGCGCAGGAAGTCACCGCATGCGTGGTGCCGCTGGCAGCTGGGGCCAGTGCTGGCAGCGCAGATGCCGAAAGGGTTTCGCGTCAGGTGTTGCGCGCACGGGCAGAGGGCAGCATGACCATTGCCGCTCTTGCCCCCGGCAACCTTGTTCTGGATGACAGCATGCTGCTGATAGCGCCCTTCAGCATTGCGCAGAGCCGCAGGCTGTGGGACGGCATCATGGTGCAGCCCCTTGCCCAAAGCTCGTGGGAGGATGTGGCGGCGACCCTCAGGGCCATTGCCGTCGCAGGCTATCGCCCCGTGGTGCGCCTTACGAGTGATGCGGCGGCAGCGCTTGCGGCCTCGGGTGTTACCTTGCCCGCAGAGCATTACCTGCTTGATTTTACGCGGGCGGAAATCCCCGACTCTCTCTGGACGCCCCTTGCCCATAGGCATAACCGAAACAATTTCCTTTATGCTACCGCAGAAAAGGGCATTTTGTACGCCGCGGGGGGCAACTGATGCGCATTAGTATCCTTTCTTGCAGTCTGCTGTTGGCCCTGTGCTGCGGCTTTGTCGCAAGCGCTGTGTGCGCGCAGGAATTTCCAGCTGGGGATAGCCGGGCGCGCCTCGATCAGCCTAGAGGTCTGGAACCTGTCAAAAGCGCCAATTCCGCAAAGGGGCAGGAGCAGACAAGTGGCGCGGAACCGGAAAAGCTCTCGGCAGCCTACTATTACAATCGCGCCAACTATGCCATCAGCCGCGAAATGTACGCGGAGGCTCTGGGTGAAATCGACAAGGGCATGGATCTGGATCCTGGTTTTCTGCCCTTCATCACGCAAAAGGCCCTTGTGCTTTCGCGCCTGTCGCGGCATGAGGATGCCGCGCGTTTCTATTCGCTGGCGCTTGAAGCCAGACCGGACGATGCGCGGCTTGCGGCCCTTGCGGCAGAAAATATCCAGAGCAGCCGGGCCAGTGATTCCTCAGGGCTTTCCACTGATCTGGCAAGGTTTTTCAGCGGCCTTTCTGTGCAGGTGACGCCGGAGCTTCTCAAACTGCTGGCGGAACGTCAGGATCAGAACAACGCGGTCTTTTTGCCCGCCCTGCGCGCTGCAGGGGCCGTTGGCAAACTCACGGACGAGGAACAGGCGGTGCTCAAGGCCTGCCTTGCCAATAACGGCACCGTGGCAGCCGCCTTGTTGCGCCGTCAGAATGACTGGCCGCAAGGCTCTGAACCGCTGCGGGCCGTATTTGAGGCTATGACCGCCCGCGCCTTGCAACTGGCTGGCAAGCAGGACGAAGCCGAAACTTTTTATCGACAGGCGGCAGGGCGGGGCTTTAGTCAGGAAACATTGAACGCCATCAAGGCGCAGGCCTACCTGAACCTCAACGAGCAGAAAAAGGCCGCCACTGTTTACGAGCAGGGCTGGCGCATGGCTTCAAGCCCGCAGGTCTGGGCGGTGCGCGCGGCAGATGCCTACGCAGCCTCTGGCGGTATCAAGGATGCCTGCGATATACTTGAAAAAGCTGCAAAAATAGCCCCGCACGACCTGTATTTGCAGGGGCAGCTCTATTACCGCCTCGCCCAGGCCGGAAAAACCGTCGAACTCAAGGCTCTTGAGCAGAGGCTTGAGGCCGGGGGCAGCAACATTGCCGTAAACTTTGGCAAATTTCTCTTCGCCCGAAAGAGCAAAAATCGGGATGCCATGCAAAAAGCCCGTCAGGCCGTTGTGGAGCATGTTGACGATGTCAGCGCTGTTCACGCACAGGACGACATCCGGCTGATTGTTGCCAGTCTTGGGTTCAGCGGTGCGCAGGCCCCGCAGGAGCAGCAGGCCGAACTCATGCGCAACAACGGCTGGGAGCTGTGGGACAGCGGAAAAATAGACGACGCCTATGTTTCGTGGCGCGATTCCATTGCTCTTGATCCCCAGCATGGGCAGAAGGTTGGCCCCTCCATGTGCGCGGTCTTGTTGCAGCAGGGCAGAACTGCGGACGCCATGGAACTTTTCCGCATGCAGTACCCTGAAATGCCCGTGTTCTCCCTTGCCTTGTATCTGATAAAGGACAATCAGTGGTCTGCGGCTTACCCGCTGTTGCGCTCCATGGCTGCCCCTTCGGGCGCCAATGCCCCCTGGTATGCGCTGGCCCTTGCCGCAGGCGCGCTTGAAGGCGGCGACATCCGCGCAGTGGAAACCAGCGCCAGGGCCTTGCTTGCCCTTGATCCGCCGCAGGAAAGCCACACGGTCAGTATTCCCGCCGCTGATGCGGGGGCAGGGCAGTTGCAGTTGAGCAGGTCGCTCTATCTCTCCATGCTGTCGGAATATCTGGGTAAGCTTCTGGATCAGCAGAATGTCGCATTGATCCCTGAGCTTTTGGCCAGCAGACAGCTTCAGGGTATACCCGCGCCACAGGCCGCTAAAATGTTGAGCGAAGCTGGTTTCAGCCTTGCAGTGGGCGACAGCGCGCAGGCTGCGGTGCCTTTGTGGCAGCGTGCGCTTACGCTCAGCCCTGATCTGCCCGAGGCGCATCTGGGTATGGCCCTTGCCGCCGCCATGCAGGGAAATATGACAGCTGCGGAGATTCATCTGAACGCGGCACCTGTCAATGCTTCGCCCCGGCATGAATTCATTCTTGGCCGCATCAGGATGCTTGAGGGGCAGACGGATGTGGCTATGCGCCATTTTGACAGCTTTTTGCGCGCGGAACCTGGCAATCTTGCCGCGCGGTACGCAGTTTTCAATATTTTTATGTCGCTGGCAGACTACACCCGCGCCCGTGCGCTTTACGGCGAATTTAAAAATGCCGCAGGGCCTACCGCCCGGCTGTATGAAGGGCAGTGCGCCCTTGCCTTGGGCGATGCCGGTCGGGCAGAGGCGATTTTCCGTTCCCTCATGGCCAAGGGGGCAACCACAAGGCCTGTGGCGCCGCTGCTGGTGGCGGCTTTGCGCGCCCAGAACCGTTGGGCGGAGGCGGCTTCCATTTTGCAGCAAAGCGGCCTGCCAGACCCGGAAAAACTCACGGCTCTGCGCCGTCAGGCCGAAGACGCACTGGCTGAAGCCCGCTACCCTGCGGCGCGGGGTTACGCTCAGACCTATCTGGCCGATGATCCGGATTCCGCCTATGTGCAGTCGCTGTACAACAGCTCCCTGCGCGATGAGTACAGGATGCAGGCTGACCGCCTTGAAAAGCTCAAGCGCGAGCAGATACGAATTGCCCGAGGCACGCTTGATCCTGACCGCCTTGCACCGCAGGAAAGGGAAAAACTTGCGGAGCTGCGCTCCGGCGGTCAGGCTGCGCTTGAACCCGACAGGTCGCTCCTTGATGATGCGCAGACGCATGCTGAAGGCCTGCTTGCCCGCAACACCATACAGCGCGACGCGCTGGAAAGCGTGTTGGATACCTCCCTGCAACGCCATGACTACAAGGAAGCGGCCAAAATCTCCCGCCATATGGCGCAGGAATATCCCTACGACATGCACTATCAGTTGCAGTCAGCCGTGCATTCCGGCGCGGTGTCGCGTTTTGACCGTGCCCTGCCTGTGGTGCAGTCCCTTTCGGCCCGTGGGCCAAACGGGGCGGGCATGGCCCTGTGCTTTGCCAACATTACCTCGCAGTCGGACGGCAAAAGCTATACTCCGCAGGATGTTGCCGCATATCTGGATCAGCTTGGCGCAAACTATCGGCCAGTTTCCCTGCCGGAATTTCTGGCTCCTGCACCCACAGACGCGGCCACGGCTGCGCCGGGCAAAATACCGCTACTACTCGTTATCGGGCAGACGCGGCCTGAAGAACTGCAAGCCATAGATGCCGCTCTGGCTCAACGCGGCGGCAGGGCCGTGCTGTTGGTGAGCAGGCAGTCGTTTATTCCCGGCACGCCGGACGACCTGCCCAATGCTGCGCTCTTGCGCAGGCTTGTGTCCACAGGCCGCTGGGAACTGGCGCTCACGGATACCTCTGGCCGCACCATTGTGGATGTAACAGGCCGCAGGGGCGGTTTCTGGGCTCGGCGCGCAATGGTGGACGGACGGCCTGAAACTGTCGAAGAAATGAAACACCGCTGGGCTTCGGCAATGGCCGAGGCGCGCCAGCTCGCGCAGTCTCAGGGCTTTGCGGTGACGGCGTGGATGTACCCCGGCGGCGATTACGGGCAGATCAGCCTCGACGGCGATGCGGAAATCCGACAGGCCTATACAGAAGCTGCCCGAGGGGTCTTTGCCGTGGCCTTTGTGCCCACGGCCAACGGCTATCACACCAACAGCCTTGATCCGCTGTTTGTGCCCGTGCGCAACGTGTATGCGCAGCTGGACGCCAAGGCCATAGCCTCCATGCCGCAGAGCCATCCCACGCGCCTTGCGGTGCAGACAGAGGGTTTGCTGGCAAGCTGGCACGGGCAGTTGCCACGTGCGGAAATGCTCTTTGCCAGGGCGGCCTCGCTTGGCCTTTCGCCTGCGGATAACACCTATTACCGCGCCAGCAACGCGCTGTTTGATGAAGATGCCCCCTATGCCAATGAGCTTGCGCGCGAAGCAAAACGGCTCGACCCGGATAATCCGCGCACGGACGAACTGCTTGATCGCGCGCAGCGGCTTTTGCGGCCCAGAGCCACGTTCAGCCCCCACGGCTGGACAGACAATGCCGGGCGCAGTTTTGCGGAATACGAACTTAAGGCTTCCACCTTTTTGCAGGAGAATCTTTCTGCTCAGGCCTCGGTTTCCGATCTGTGGTGGAAGAGCGACCACAATTCGCTGCACGGCCATGCCATCGGCATTGGGCTGCGCTATTTCCCCTTCAAGCAGCACTGGCTTGATCTGATGGTGCGCGATGTGCAGCCGGACAGCGGTTCTTCCTTTATGGAAGCGCGGGCCGCCTGGCGCGGCGTGTATTCGGTCGATCCCCTGCGCATCAACGGGCCGTACACCCTCAGCTACAGCCGACAGTCAATCGAGACGGCGGAAAGCGTCAAAAAGGGCGTGTACGCCGACAGGCTTGGCCTGAATACCGAGGCCCGCATACTGGACTGGGGTGTGCTTCAGGCCGAAATCTTCGGCACACAGCGCACGGATGGCAACCGCACTGTGGGCGGCACCGTCAGCCCCCGCTATATTGTGTGGGACAAGCCGCAACTCCAGATAGGCTATCTGTTCAGCGCCGCCGACAGTGACAGAAATCCTGCCGACTACTATGCGCCGCAGGAATACGTCAATCATATGGCTGTGGCCTCGTTTGATGTGGCGCTTTTTGACCAGATGCACGTGCGCGGCTTTGCCGGATACGGAACAGCCATATCCAAGGACAAAAACTGGGAGCAGGTTCTGCGTTACAGCCTTGATCTGAACTGGGTTCCTGCCGATAACTGGAGCCTTGCCCTTGGCTACAGGCGTATGGAACTGCCCGATTACAACATGGATGAATATTCGCTGAACCTGCAATACGTTTTTTAAGAAGCATTCAGCGTTATGCGCCGGGTCTCTGGCCCTTGCGCCAAATCCGTCCGGGCCATAGTGCCGGGGAGGTTGTTATGAAATGTCTGCGTTCTACCGCTTCTGCGGGACTGCTTGTGCTGTGTTGCGCGTTTCCGGCGGTGGCAGCCGATGCTTGGGTGGCGGATTGGGACATGCCCAACGGGCTTGCAGAACTGCGCCAGGGCAACTTTAAAAACGCGCTCATGTTTGCCGCGTATTTTGACAGGCAGGGCAGACCCTTCCTCACCGATGACATGAAAAAGGCCTTGCGCGGCGGGCTTGGTACCTCACTGGGCCAAAGCTCCAACAAGGCGCAGGGCGTGTTTCTTTCAGTCGTTAATGACGTGGTTGAAGCCCCCGGCAAATCTGTGCAAAAGGATCCCTCCCTTGTGAGCAGGCTCATGGCTACAGACGCCAGCCGCGCCGCGCACCGCAGCGATCTGCTGGCCCTGCTGACGGCCTATCCCTTTACCGGGCTGGAACTTGATTACGAAAGGGTGAGCATGGATGACTGGCCCCGATTGCTCACGTTTGCGCAGGAGCTTTCCACCACGCTGGCTGCCCAGGGCAAAAAACTGCGGCTGGTCATGGAACCAAAGCAGAAGTACCTGCAAGGCAATCTGCCCGCAGGCCCGCAGTATGTGGTGATGGCCTATAACCTGCACGGCAGCCACAATGGGCCGGGGGCCAAGGCTGACGATGCCTTTTTGCGCCAGTTGGCCCAGTGGTGCGCCCACTGGCCTGTAAAGCCGGGGTTGGCGCTTTCTGCGGGCGGTTTTGCCTGGACGGGCCGGGGCGTTGTGGAACTTACCGAGCGCAAGGCCGCCGCATGGGCGCAGGGCGCGGGCGTACAGCCTAAACGCGACCCAGCCAGCCATGCCCTGTACTTTAAGGCGGCAGACAACACGCCCGGCAGCCCCCTGCTTACAAAAGGGGGCATCAACGGCAGCATTTGCGAAATCTGGTATGCGGATGGTGAAACCCTTGCGCACTGGGCCGATGTGGGGCGCAGCCTTGGCTTCGGCGATGTGAGCCTGTGGCGGCTTGGCGGCAATACGCCGGAATCTCTGGCAAAAATTTCAGGAAAGTAAGAGATGACGCCGCAAAGCAGTAATATGCAGGTACGTTTGCACACCTTTGGAACCATTGTGTGCGTGGCGGTCTTGCTGCTGTGCGCCAGTTCTTGCGCTGTTTTTGCGGCAGTTGTTCAACCCTCGCGGAGCCTCTATGTGGGCGCGGGATTCAGCGGCGGCGACGGACTCAGCGCAGACAGGCCGCTTGGCAGCATCAACGCCGCGCTGCAAAAAGCCCGCACGGGCGATGTCATCATTGTTGCGCCGGGGGAATACCGGGAATCCATACGGATTTCCACACAGGGAATTACTGTTGTGGGCAGTGCGCCCGGCGAAAATGTCCCTCAGGTTGTTATCGCAGCTCCGTCAGGAAAGCCAGGACCTGTGCTTGCCGACAGCGCTGATAGTGTGTGGCGCGGCATTACCTTTCGTATTGGCGACAGCGCCGCCATAAATCTGCGTGGCTTTGCCGGGCGGTTTGAGTTCTGCCATTTTACCTCTGAAAATCCGGTGCCGGGCATTGAGGTATACGGCGGCAATCCCGTGTTTCTGGGCTGCACCTTTACGGGCGGCACCGGGCCCACGGCCATGCTGGCGCTCAATGGGCTGGCAGGGCGCAAGAGCAGGGTGACCTTGGCTTACTGCCTGTTCCGCGATAACCCCGGCGGCGCTGTGCTGCTGCGAGGCGAGCAGGATGTGCGTTTTGTGAACTGCCTTTTTGCCGCTTGCCGTTTTGTCGCCATGCGTCAGGCCGGGGTAGGAGCGCAGATTTCTGCTGTCAACAGTGTGTTTTTTCTCAGCCCGGAGCCAAGCCTGTTTTTACAGTCTGCCTCCGCTCCCAAAGCGCGCCTTGAAAACTGCCTGTACGCGCCAGCGCCCGGCGATTTTATGAAATGGCAGGCCAGGCCTCTCGATCAGCAGCCGGAAGTTACCGCCGTTAACAGCATCACGGCCTCTCCCCGTTTTTTGGGCGGGCGCAATGCCTTGATAAACCTCTGCGTGGACGACACCGTTAATGCCCCGGTATGGCGTTCACTCACGCCAGCTGCGGCAAAGCTGGGGCTGAAAATCACCCTTGCGCTGAATACGGACGCGCTCTCGCCGCAATACTGGGAGATGATTATTCCTGAGGTGAACGCGGGATTTGAAGTGGCCTCCCACGGTGCCGTGCATGCCAGCATTACCTCTGCCGAGGTATTGCGCGTGGGCTGGTTTGATCCGGCGGGCACATCAGCCTCCCTGTCCATAGATCAGGCAGAGCAATTGCGGGTGGTTGTGGACGGCAAGGAGCTGTGCGTTATCGATCTTGCAGCCCAGCCCTATCTTTCCATGGGGGCGCTGGTGCGCCAGTTGCAGGAGAAAGGCCTTAGGGCGGAGCTTGTGAGCCTGAGCCACGAGAAAATTCCCGCCTATCTGCTGGCCCCGGTGCAGGAGCAGGATATCTTTTTTGCGCGGCACAATGCGGAACTGGTCATGGATACCAGGGCCTACATGCATTACATGCTGTCAGAATCGCGCCGCAAGATAGAGCAAGGCTTGCGCGAATATCGTGCCGCACAAATGATCTGCGCGGCCTTTGTGTGTCCCTACAGCGAGACCAATGCAAATATCCGGCAGGCCATGCAGGCTACGGGTTTTCAGGTTGCGCGCAGCCATATGGCGCAGCGCTTCCTATCCGCCGCTGAACGCGTCGATCTCTCTGCCCTGCAAAGCATTTCTCTGAAAGATATCGTGCCCGGCGCGCCAACGCCCAATCTCAAGGAAATGCTGCGCATGTATCTGGATTATCTGAAGTACCACGGTTCCATCATGGGGCTCTACAGCCACGGAGCCAACGAATGGACAGCCAATCAGTGGATAGAACTCTTTGAGGTGTTGCGCGAAAACCGTTCTGTAAAAACAGCCGGGCTTGCGGAAATAGCCGCCATAGTCAAGGAGCAGTGCCAATCAACAGGGCCGTGGACATACCGCTGCCCCTCGCAATCTGGTCCTGTGGGCGGCGAGATATCGTTCAGGCCGGGGCAGGATTCCCCCCTGATTGGCGCTGGCGTGCCGACAGAATTCAACACTGATTATGCGGGCAGGCCGTTGCAGGCAGGGCAGAGGCCTAATATTGGCCTGTATTGACGGCAAACAAGGCTATCGCTGCCATCACGTGCACAGGCGCAAAAAAAGGAGTCACCTTTTTGGTAACTCCTTTTTTTGTAGGCGTTTGCAGAAAATACAGCAGACCTGCTATGAGGTCTGTACTACCAAGCCTGTTCGAGCAGGGTAACGATGTCGTCGTGCGAGGGCATGCGCGGGTTGCTGCTGGTGCAGATGTCTTCCAGCGCGTTAACGGCCATGGAATCCAGGCTTTGACGGTAGACCTGTTCGTCCACTTTAAGCTCGCGCACCCGTGCGGGAATCTTCATGGATGTGTTGAGGTCGCGCACGGCGTTTATCAGGTTGCGCGTGCCTTCTTCCACTGTGGCGCTTTCAAGGCCGATAAAGGCCGCAATTTCTGTGTATTTGACGCCCGCGTCAAAGCTGTTGAAGCCTATGACAAAGGGCAGCAGAACGGCATTGGCAAGGCCATGCGGAATGTGGAACAGGCCCCCAAGGCTGTGGGCCATGCTGTGGGTAACGCCAAGGCCGCTGTTGGTAAATGCCAGCCCGGCCATGCACGAGCCGATGAGCATGTTGTCGCGCGCGGTCATGTCGTCGCCGTGGTCATAGGCGCGCTTGAGGTAGGTAAAAACATTGCGGATGGCCTGCTCCGCGTAGATAGCTGTAAACACGTTGCTGTAGCGCGAAGTATAGGCTTCCACCGCATGGGTCAGCACGTCCATGCCGGTTGCAGCAGTCACGTGCGGGGGCACGGTGCGCGTAAAGCGGGCATCAAGAATGGCGGCGTCAGGAATGAGCATTTCGTCATTCAGCGGAATTTTCACCGAATTGACCTTGTCGGTGATAACCGCAATGGAGGTCACTTCCGAACCTGTGCCGCTGGTGGTGGGAATGGCGACAAGCGTTGTCTTTCTGGTGCTGTCTGCCTTGTGCCCGAAGTAGGAGATGGCTTTTGCCATGTCAATGGCCGAGCCGCCGCCAAGGGCGATAATCATGTCTGCCTGGCTGCTCAAAAAAAGGCGCGTGGCTTCAACCACTGCCTGAAGGGATGGGTCAGGCTCCACGCCAGAAAAGAGCGTGTGCCCAATGCCCTTGCGTTTCAGATGGCTCACGGCCTGATCGGCAAATCCGCTTTTGACCATAAAGGGGTCTGTCACCACAAAGGCATGGCTGGCTGGAAAGGTCTCAAGGGTTTCCAGAGCGTAAGGGCCGTAACAGATCTTTGTTTTTCCGTAAAACTGGGTCACGTCGTCCTCCACAGGCGGCGCAAAGAAAGAAAGGATATCTTGGCGTCGGCGTATTCTTTTATCGTCAGCGGTTCACGCTTGCTTGCGCTTGGGCAGCCATTTTCACGCCTAGGTGGCGTGGATATTTTTACTACTGATACCAGTCTGTTAGCTCGGTGATAACCCGACATTGCACGGCATGCTTGCAAAAGGGCAGTGCGGGCATGATGCTAAGTCAACCTTTACCCCTAGGGGGAAGGTCAAGGGTTTTTGCAAACTTTTTTACTATCCAATGTCTTTTTGTGTGAAAAAATAAACCAGCAGGCCTGATTATGGATTTCAAATTAAAACAGACTATTAAGGTGGTTATTATTGCAGTAATTATATCTACTAAATATAATTACTATTTTTAATTATCGACATCCGGGACAAAATTTATGTAAAAAGATGCCCATCAAGGGGCATTTTTTTGTAAAAGGCCTTGATCTTCCAGTGCGGAGAATGCTTACGGTGAATCAAAGTGGGCCGAGCCTCCCGTTGAGGGCTGGGTCAGCCCGCAGCCGACACCAATTCCCGAGGGAAGGAGAATGCCATGGAGCAAACAGCACAATTTGGGTCAACAGGTATGGAAACCTCGGCGCAGGCAGCCAAAAAGCAGCTTGCCACAAGTTTCAGAAGACGTGGCATGGTTACTGCCACCATGTCTGGGGTAGCATACGGAACATACACCGCGTTCATGACGCTCGCCATGACCTTGGGCGTGTGGGGCGTATGGTACGGCGGCGATTCCCAGCTTTCTGAATTTTCCAAGCTCTTTTTGCTTGGCGCGCTCGGCGCGGCCACCACTGACGCATGCAGCGCCGTATGGGCTGTGCTGATTGCCATTGGCAAGGGCAAGTTTGGCGATGTTTTTCGCAGCATGGCCTCCAAGCCCGGCGCTATCCTCATGGCAGCCGCAGTTATCGGCGGCCCCCTTGCCAGTACCTGCTACGTGCTTGGCCTGCAGAGCGCCGGTTCCATCATTGTGCCCATCAGCGCGCTTTGCCCGGCAATCGGCTCCATTCTGAGCCGTATTCTCTTCAAGCAGCCCCTGACCCCGCGCACCATGCTGGGTATCTTTATCTGCTTTATGGCCAGTGCCATGATCGGCAGCACGGGCCTTGCCGATAACGCGCCGCCGAACCTCTTTGTGGGTATCGCCTTTGGCTTTCTGGCCGCTTTTGGCTGGGGGCTTGAAGGCTGCGTGGGCGGCTACGCTACTTCCATGATTGACCCTGAAATCGGCATCACCATCCGCCAGCTTACCTCGGCCCTGACCAATCTGCTGATCCTTGTGCCCCTGTTTGCCTTTATTGGCGGCGACTCGGCCTTTGGGATGATCCGCACTGTCTTTACCGATGTTGACGCCATGCCCTGGTTTATAGTGGCTGGTTTCGGCGCGTATTTCGCCTTTATGCTCTGGTACAAGGGCAACGCCATGTGCGGTACGGCGCTTGGCATGTCGTGCAACGGCGCGTTCTCTTTCTGGGGACCTTTCTTCTGCTGGCTGGTGCTTGGTCTGTGGTTCGGCATCGACGGTTACGCCCTTGCCCCCATTGCCTGGCTGGCCGCAGTCGTGATGATCGTCGGCATCTTTATCATTGCCGTCAATCCGCTGGATTTTTTCAGAAAGAAGGGATAATTTGCCATGAAAAAGCCGCTTAATTTCGCCATTCTCAAGTATATGACAACGGTTAACGAGGCCTGCACAGAAGATGTGCTGTGTGCGCTCAAAGACGGCTACAGCTCGTTTAGGGCTTTCAACAAGTCTGACGTGCTCAACGCCCTCCTGACCGCAGAAGCCAACGGCCTGCTGGAAGAATCGCGCTATGACCTGGATGATGAAGGCCAGGTGCGCATGTTCTTTCGTGCCCATGCCGAAGGTGCAGCAACCATAAACCGCTACATTTCCAACTAAGTATCCACTGCCGGGGAGGGGTGCGCCTCTCCCCGGCATAAGGGATGTGCCCGGCCTCGTTTTTGCTTCTGGCTGGTGGCGCAAATGCTCGATATAGGATGTTGTAAGGTTCGGGCAGGCGCATAATCATCCCTTTTTGCCCACCCTTCAAAAATCCGGGCAACGCCATGACAAAACAAGGGTACACCATCAGCCAGATGAGCGAGATCTCCAAGATCTCCAAAAAGGCTCTGCGTTTTTATGACGACCTCGGCCTTATTTCTTGCAAAAGGCACGGGGGCAACAACTACCGCTACTACACGCAGGACGAACTGCTCGCCATCCCGCCGCTGAAATACTACAAGCAGATGGGGTTTAACCTCAGCGAAATCCGCGCCGCTTTTGAAGTGGGCAGCAATACTTCCCTTTCCGCGCTGCGAAAAATATTCATGAGCAAGATTGAATTGTTGCAGCAGGATGAAAAGCTGTTGTTTCTGCGGCTTACATCTGTGCGCGACTGGCTTGAACTGCTGCACGAAGCGGAAATTGTGCTGGAAAACTGCCAGCAGAGTGTTTCGGTGAAGTACATTCCGCCAGAACGCATGCTTTTTATGGATCAGACCTTTGTTTCAGATATCAAGTCTGCCATTATCAACATGGATTTTACCAATTATGTTGAAGAAGTGGGCAATAATATCACCGGGCCGGTCATCATCAATTTCTCTTCCATAGAAAACAGGGTGCAAAACGAGGAACAGCCCGTCAAACTGCTGCAAAAAACCGTGTTCCCCTGTGGGGAAGATAATATGGCGGATTATGGCGGGTATCTGGCGGCAAGCTGCTACCACATAGGTTCGCACGAAACCATCGGCAGCACCTACCGCAAATTGCAGCGCTGGTGCGCCTCAAACAACTATGTTTGCGACAATGGCTCTCACGAGCGCTATATTACCGACTTCTGGACCACCAACAACGATTCGCTCTTTGTTACAGAAGTACTGGTCAAGGTAAGCCGCCGAGGGAGTGTAGTGCACACCCCAAAATTCCATTTCGATGCAGACGACGATCTGTAATCAGCCAAGTATGCGGGCCGCCTGCTGCGCCATCAGCTCGTGGCCCGCTTCGCTTGGGTGCAGGCCGTCTGTGTAGAGTGCGGACATACTATCAGAGGGATTGCCATCCGGTGAGCCTGCCTGACCGGGCAAACCCGCAAAAGCCTGCGAAAAATCCACGCATTGCAGCGAGAAATCCTCGGCGAGCACGCGCAACCACTGGTGCAGGGCGGCATAGTCCGCGCAGGCGCGCGGCAGGTCAACGCTGCCCAGCAGGGGAAAGGTTATGGGCGCATGCACAGGAATGGGCACCCCCAGCACCGGGCGCACCCGTGCGCTGAAGCTGTGCTGCACCAGCGCAAAAATATTGGCCTTGACGGTTCCAAGCCCTGTTCCCAACGCCAGATCATTGAACCCGCCCATGATCAGAACCGCGTCAGCGCCCGCCTGCACCACCTGGGGGTGAAAGCGGGCCAGCATGCCGCCCGTGGTATCGCCGTTGATGCCGCAGTTGCGCACGTCAATGCCCGTGCGCCGCGCCAGCAGGGTTGTCCATACCTTGGGGCGCGGAATGCCGTAGCCGTATGTGAGGCTGTCGCCCAGACAAGCAATAATCATGTTTGCAGCGTATTCCCTTGTGGATGATCGGGCAATATTTGCAACAGGCGGCCAGCGCCAGCAGGGGCGTACTGGCAAGGGCCGCCTGCGCCCGCATCAGGCGGGCAAGCCCATTTGCAGGCGGATGTGGCGTACATCCGCCTCTTCAGGTTTGAAAGGATAGTTGCGGATTCCCGGCCCGGGGCGCGAATTGGCGTAGGGGCGGTTGCAGGCCACCTCTCCGTCGCGCCCGGTGCAGCCGCAGGTGCGGAACGGTTCGCCCGAGTCGATGACCGCATCCAGATCGGCCTTGGGCAGGCCGTACCCCGTGAGAGCGCGGCGGTCGTTATAGGTAAAGAACCGTTCGTGGGCGTGGTCGTTGTCGATGAGCCAGCGCGCAAGCTGAATGCGGCGGTAGTGGTCTATGGGCGGCGGCAGGCGGTGCGCCAGAGGCGACCCCCCTTCGGGAAAAAACGAAAACAGATGCGTGTTGCCGCCCATGTCGTGCACTCGCTGCATGGCGCGGCACATGTCCTGCTCGGTTTCGCCCATGCCCACCATAAAGTGCGCCCCGGCCATACCCTGGCCAAAAATATCCAGGCTTTCGCCCAGGCACTGCCAGTATCTTTTCCATGAGTGCGGCCCACCGACCCCTGAACCCCGGTAGTGGTCAAACAGCTCGGGCGTGGCAAGGTCAATGGCTACGCCGATCTTGTCCGCACCGGCCTCGCGCAGTTCCTCAAGGTTTCTGCGGGTAAGGATGGTGGGCGAAACCAGCATGGAAACGGGAATATCAATGGCCTGACGCAAACGGCGGCATATCTCTGCGGCATCGCGCGGTGCGCGGCTGTTGGTGAGCATGGAAATGCAGACGCGCTTGACGCGCTCCTGACGCCGCACAATGCCCGCCACAATTTCATCAACGGTAAATGCGGGCCAGGTCACGCGAATAAAGCTTTTGCTTGAGCTTTCCTTCTTTTCTTTTGCGCCAGAGAGGCCGCAGTAGGCACACTTTGCCGCGCAGCCAGAGCGGTAGGTCAGCAGCAGATTGATGCACGAAAGGCAGGCGTTGCGGTAGAAGGAACCGGGGGCGAAATCGAGCGTCATGGCGGCAGCAAGGCTCATGCGCGCAACCTCGGGGCTTTGGGGCTGTGTTTGTTGCCAGCAGGGCGGGCATTGGTTCTCAAGTTGGGTGGCTTGGCTCATATGTTGCCTCCAGCAAAAGTTATTGCGGCAAGTGTTGTATGGTACCCGTTAGGCAGGCCTGACGGCGGTGGCTACCAACCCTCTGTTCCCGCGCCCAGCAGCACCGAGCAGCATGTTTTGCGAAATTCCGCCTGTAAGCCCATGCGGGCAGCCAGTGCGGCGGCCTCGTGCGAGGGCAGGGCCATACGGTTGATGCCTGCCCGTAGCGAAAGAATTTCCAGCGCGCTTGCATCCCGCCGCGGGCGGGCGCAGCCGAGGCTTATCTGGCTGTGGGGCATAAGCTCGCGCGCGCGGATCACAAGGCCGCACACGCCGCGCGGGTCTGGCTGGCGCACGTTTTCCATGGCTGTGCCAGCAAGGTTCATGTAGGCCACGATCACCAGCAGCTCGGGCGGATGACGCGCCAGAATTTCCAGCGCGTGGTTTTCGCCCGCAAACCGCCCAAAATGCAGCCCTGCCACAATGTGCGGAACCACAGGCAGCTCCGCCGCAGCCAGAGCTTCAAGGCTTTGCTCCAGCAGTTGGGGGCCGTCCGGCAGATGGTAAACGCTGGCATAGGTCTTTTCGCTGCCAATAACGTCAAGCAGCGCCTGATCCACGCCAGCCCTGCGCAGGGCCAGAGCCGCGCGGTCGTCCACCATGCCGCAGTGCACGGAAACGTAGAGCCCGGTTTCCTGCTTTATGGCCGCAATGGTGTCGGTAAAATCCTGCCACGGCACCTGCCCGCGCCCGTTGCAGCCGCCGGAAAGCAACACCCCCTGCGCGCCCTGCGCCACCAGATCGCGGCATTTTTGCAACAAGCGTTGGGGGGAGCTGACGTCAGGCATATTGAGCAGCAGCTTGCCGCCGCAGTGGGCGCATTGCTGGCTGCAGTCGGCCCCGGTGATGGAAAGCGCCGGGTACTGCCCCTGCACGCCGTCACGCACATACATGCCGGGCAGATAGAACAGTATTTTTTTGCCGTGGATTTTCCACGAAAGTTCACGCGCTTCATTAAGCCGCGCACTATCCCACCGCAGTTCAGGGGGGATATCCGCCGACCACGATGAATAGTAGCCGCCGTAAGTGCCGGAGGCGGAAACACCGCCAGATTGTTCAGCTTGCAGCATAGTATTCCCTGAATCCTATCCAGAATCTGTTGATGGCTTTGTCGAGCGCGCCTGTATGCGCCTCCCATAGCAGGCGGCGCTGGTGCGCGTGCGACAGGGCGTCTCCGTAAAAATCGGCCCATTCTTCCTCGTAGCCCAGCAGAAGGCTCAGATCGCCCTCCAGCACAGCCTTGGCGGCCCAGCGGCCAGCCATTTCGCCCCCCACCACAGCCTGAAAAATACCGGCCCCTGTGATGGGATGGGTGTGCCCTGCGGCATCGCCTGCAAGCACAGTGTCGCCATACACGCAAGGACGGGGCGATCCTGCGGGTATCCAGCCGCCTGTGAGGCCCAGCGGCCTGTCGGCCACAAGGCCAAGCCCGGCCATGCCACGCACAAAGCGCCGCAACGCCCAGCGCAGGCCCGGTGTGCCGGGGGTGGAGAGCATGCCAAGGCCCACATTTGCCACATTGCCCTTGGGGAAAACCCAGGCATAGCCAGCGCGGATGCTTTCATCAAAATAGATGTGGGTGTGTTCCAGAGGCTCCAGCAGGGGCAGGCGCACCTGAATGGACGGCAGGCAGTGCGGGCGGGGCAGCCCCAGCCAGCGCGCCACGCGCGAAACAGGGCCGTCAGCCCCAATAACAACCTTGGCCGACACGCCTACAGTGGCGCTGTTCGGCGCGGACAGCAGCACTCTGCCGCCCGCGCCGCCTTCGCGGCCAACAGCGGCGTGACCGGGAAGAATCCTCGCGCCGCTGCTCACGGCGGCGCGGGCAAGGGCCTGATCGAACATCTCCCTGTCGATCACGCAGCCAGGGGCGCTCATATCCTGTATGCAGCGGCCATGCAGAAAGCTGCGCATGCCCGTTGTGCGCTGCACGATGTATTCGTCCCCCACGTTGGCCTGCCCAACAAGCATAGCTGGAATGTATTCCGCGCAGCGTACGGGCCTGCCCACGATACGCCGCCGCTCGGCAACAATTACGGAAGCCCCAGCCAGAGCCGCGGCCCGCGCGGCGCTTGATCCGGCTGGGCCACCGCCCACCACAAGAACATCGCAGTTGAGTACGCGCATGGGGCTACCTCCCGGCATGGCATTGCGCCTGCTGCGCCACACGCAAAATGGAGTGCAGCAGGGGCATGTTCAGGCTTGTCTGGCTGCGGAACTGCCCCTGATGGGCGGCTTCGCTCTGATCCAGCTCGTAGCAGGTGGTGTTTTCTATATCTATGAGAATGCCGGGCAGGCCCATGCGGTCAAAATCTTCCGCATGTTTGATGTAAAAGGGCTGGCAGCAGCAGCCGATGAAGGCGGACACGCCTTGCCCCTTGAGCCTGCCCAGTTCTTCCATGAGATCTTCAAAATTGGTTATGCAGACCGTGCGCAGTTTGCGCTCATGCCCCAGAGCCCAGGCTTCGCCCACGGAACACTCTCCGCAGGCGCGGCAGGCCTTGGTAAAGCGGAGGTCGCAGTCCTTGAGTTTGGCGCAGTAGGGCAGCAGCAGGGCTTGCGGCCCGGCGGCCAGCACCTGATCAAAGTTGCCGTTGGTGGTGAAGATGCGGTTGCAGTGTTCAATGGGGATGCCGTGGCGGGCAATGGCGGCTTTTTCCATGGCCATGCGCAGGGGAATGCAGATGTCTTCCGCGTTCATGTCGGGTATGGCGATATGCCCTTCGTTGAAAAAGTCATGGATGATGCCGCAGAGGTGCTCCGTATTCAGGGGCTGACCGCGCAGGGCAGCCTCAAGGTCAAAGAGGGCGCGTGCGGGAAAAGACAGAAAGTCTCCGGTAATAAACACGTTTTTAAGCACGCGGCGCGGCATGTTGAGCTGCATGGTCACGCGAACAAGGCCGTAGGGCGATTTGCGCGCGCCTTGCACCACCTCTGTTTTTTCATAGGTGGGGCGCACCATGTCTATCCATTCCTGCGACTGAAAATAGGGCAGCCGCTCGGCCAGCAGGTCTTCTTCCTCGGCGGTCAGGCCGCCGGGCACAAGGTTTATGCCCATGTGCCGCTCAAAGGCATCGGCAAGGGCAGCCTTGATATCGGCGCTGGCGGGTACATGCCCAAGCTCCCACGCCAGACAGGTGACACGCTTTTTGACGGAATCAATCTCCTTGGCTTTCAGCTTTTCCACAGGCACGCGCAGGCATTTGAGCATGGTTTCCACGTCAAAATCCACCAGCAGCGTACCCTGAAACAGAAATGCCGCGTCGCAGTCCGTGCCGCCGGTGCCGGAAATCTTGCGGCCAGCCACTTCTATGTCGTTGCGGGGGCGAAATGCCGCGTCAATGCCCATGCCGCGCAGAGCCGTGACGGTTGGCTCGCACAAACGGCGGAACAGATTGGCGTTGGGGATGCCCACGCCAAAAAAGGCCTTGTCGCAAATAAGCTCCCAGCCGATCTGGTTTTCATCAAACAGCAGGCCGCCACCGCCTGTGATGCGGCGGTTGATGTCGATTCCCTGTTCGCGGCAGTAGGAAAGGCGGATTTCTTCCTGAATGGACTGATGAAAACCCACCAGAACCGTTGCCGGATTGAACTGCAAAAAACGCAATGTATCCTGCGAGCGGCCACTGCCGCGAATTTCAAGCAGCACCTCGTCAAGGGCCATGTTTTCCGCCGCTGTAAGCGGCGGCAAATCAAGCAATCGCCACTGCATATGCGCCTCCTGATCGGGTATACACGCCTCTTGCGGTCGGGGTTGTCCTTACCGCGTCTACACCCTGTTTGTGCTGCGTTTTTGTCGCGGCTGCGGCTCATGTTGCACATGTTCTGCCCGCCGGGAATTATGGTCTGCCCTTACCGTCAAGCCTGGGCAGTTAGCGCTTGAGTCGCTTCCGCCGCACTGGTGGCCCTGGCTTTTGCTTCACTGGCGTGCGCCTGGAGCGAGCGGGCCACAAGCTGGCTCATGTCGAGCACTTCTATGTTCACCTTGTTGCGCTTGGCATAGGTGGTCATGGTGCGCACGCACTGCTGACAGTTGGTCACAATGGCCTGCGCCCCGGTGCGTACGGCCTCTTCCACCTTGCGCTTGGACATGGCCGCTGAAAGATCGGGGTCGATCATTTCCAGATTTCCGCCGCCGCCGCAGCACAGACAGTGCCGCCGGTTATGCTCCATTTCCACAAGCTTAAGGCCGGGAATACGCGCCATGACCTCGCGCGGCTCGTCAAACACGCGCCCGCCGCGCCCCAGATCGCAGGGGTCGTGGTAGGTCACTGTCATGGGCAGCTCGCCAAGGGGCAGCCTGTTTTCAAGCACGAGCTGTATGACCATTTCAGAGGCGTGTGACAGCTCGAATTCCGGCGGGTAGGATTCGCGCCAGATCTGGTAGCAGGAGGGGCAGGTAAACACGACCTTGCGCGCGCCCCGCGCCTTCACGGCCTCCACATTATGCTTGATGATGGCGGGCAGGTCGGCGCTCTGGCCTGAACCCACAAGGGGAAAGCCGCAGCACCACTCATCGCCAGCCATGATGGTAAAATCCACGCCTGCGGCATCCAGAATTTCCACAAAGGCCATGGGAATTTTTTGCGCCAGCGGAAAGTACGCACCCACGCAACCCGTAAAATAGACCACATCGGCCTTTGCCTTCTGGCCGCCGCCCTTGGGGGGGGTACGCATGTCGTCCACCCAGTCGCCGCGTTCGTCGTTGTCTTCGGCAAAGACGTTGTGGCTGTCTTCAAGGTTGGTGCGGATCATGCGGATTTTTTCCGGGGCATCGCCCGTGCGCGAAAGTTCTTCGCGCAGGGCGAGCCACAGATTTTTGAGGGGCAGGCCAGCGGGGCATACTTCCTCGCAATCGCCGCAGAGCGAACAGCGGAACACCGAAGTGCCGTATTCCTTGAGGCGCTCCGGCGTGGCCACAGGTTCGCGCCCCAGCACTTCGCCCAAGGCCCGCCAGAAGAAATTGCGGTCGCGCAGGAGCTTTTTCAGGTTGTCCATGCGCACCTGAGCCGAAAGATCCGCATCGCCCGATGCCGCCACCGCCGGACACACTGTCAGGCACTGCCCGCATTCGGTGCAGGCGTCGAGCGCCATGCGCTGTCGTATGCTGAATGCTGTGTGACGCATGATTTAATCCTTTTTGAACTTCTTGATGTCCTCTTGCAGCCATGCTTCAAGAACGTCCTTGCCGCCGTGAATGAGGGTATTGATCTGGCTCATGTCGGCGGGCTTGATCCTGTACATCCAGCCCTTGCCGTAGCAGTCGGCATTGATAAGGGTGGGGTTGGCCTCCAGCTCTTCATTGACCGCGGTAATTTCGCCATCGGCGGGGCTGTAGACGGTGCCAAGCCATTTGCCCGATTCCACCTTGGCAAACTTTTTACCGGCGGTGACGGCCTTGCCCACAAAGGGCAGCTGCACAAACACGATCTGGCCAGCCAGCTTTTCGGCAAAGTCGTCCATGCCGATGACCAGTTCGTCGCTGTCCACGCGGGTCCAGAAGTGGTACTGGTCGTAGTACAGTTCCTCGGGCATGTTGTATCCGGCAATTTCCATGATTTACTCCTTAATGTAATGGGTTAGGCCTTAGTGGCGGCCTCGAATGGTCTGAACAAGCAGGAACAGGGGAGCCGTGAACATGTGCCGCAACTGGCTGAAGGGTATGTAAGCCACTGTCAGCGCGGTCAGTAGCGCATGGACGTACCAGCCCCAGCCGTAGACGCGCGCCAGCGTTGCCTGCCCAAGGGGAGCAAGGCCCAGCGCCAGCACATGCCCGGCAAAGGCATAGCCGCTGCTTTCTGGCATGCCCGTGAGGGCGATACGCATGCCTTCAAGCACAAAGCCCGTAAGCGTGATGCCCAGCAGCAGATACAGCGCAGGCCAGTCGTGGCGCGGCGCGTTTGCAGCAGCGCTCTTTTCGCGCCGCCACAGCACGGCGGCCAGCAACAGGCCCAGCAACAGGGCAAGCCCGCTCAGATCAAAGAGGAAGGCTCCGGCACCCCAGTTTTTGTCCAGCAGCAGCCAGGGCCATTCCTGCGCCGGCGACAGGAGCGAGCCCGTCAGGCCCAGCAGGCCCCAGACAAAGCGGAACAGGAAGGGGAAGAATATGAGCGCATGCACGGCCCAGCGCAGGGGTGACTCCCGGTAGAGCCGCCGTTGCAGGAAGACATCGCAGCACAGGGCCGCCCATCGGTTTTCCGCATTTGCGTGCTGGTGCGGCGCGGGGCAGCCGTGGCTTTGACCCGTTGCGGCATCAGCAGCCTGCGGCTTTTGCGGCGAACCATTGCCCAGATTGGCGCTGGAGAGCCAGAACAGCCCCAGCCCAGCAAATACCAGCACAAATACGCCAAGACCGATCTGACCTGGGGTATCCTGCACACTGAACGTGGCAGCGTGGCACCCCATGCAGAGCACGCTCTTGGGCGGCAGAATGGCATTGGCAGCGCCAACCTTGCCGTTGCCCGCAAATCCTTTTGTGGAGCCGCCTAAATCCGTTCCATTCGTGCCTGTTGCATCTGTAGTGGCACCAACGGCAACGGGACCGGCGCTGTGGCAGCGCACGCAGGAGGCTGTGCCGCTGGCAAGCGACATGGAATGTACGTTGAGCGGCCCGGAATTGATGACATAATCAACCTTGCCGTCCTTAAGCACCGGGGTGACGCCGGAAAGATGGCACGCGCCGCAGCTCACATTGCTGTGGGCATCATGGATTTTCTTTTCGTCATGCCGTGTGTGGCAGGTGAGGCAGTTGACGCGCTCCTGCCTGTTGTGGGGGTAGCGTGCCGCATCTTTGTGGCAGGTGAGGCAGTTCATGTCGCCGTGGGTCATGGATTTCATGCCCTCGGCGGAGATTCTGGGCATGCTCCCGGCAGGCGCGGCAGCGCTTGATTCCGGCCCGTGGCAAGAGAGGCACATCACCGGCCCCTGCGGTTCCTTGTCTTTGTTAAATGTCACAGGCATTGCTGTGGAACCGCCTTGAGGCTTGGCGGCAGAGACGCCAGTGCCAGCGGCTATGCCCTTGCCGGTTCTGAGTCCGTGGCAGGAAAGACATGCGGCCACATCGGGTGCTGGTTTGGGCAGGTCTGTCTGGGCCTTGTGGCACACGCCGCAGGATTGGCTCATGTCGCCCGCAGGGCGCAGACCCTTGGCTCTGGCCTCGGGCGCGAGAACATAGTGCGGGTTGTGACAGGTGACGCAGTTGTTATAGTCCTGCGTTTTCATTACCGGTTTGCCGCCGTGCATCCCTTTTGCCAGATTATCTTCAACTTCGCCGTGGCATTGCAGGCAGGTTTCCCGGTCAAATGCCGTACTGGCGGGCTTGTTGAGTTTGTCTGCCCGTGGGTGCTGGTGATCGGCCTGTTCTGCGTGGCAGTCTGCACACGACATGTTGGCGTGGGCAGAGGCATGAAAGCCAGACTCATCAATAAACCACGTTCTGCCCGGCCTAACCTCGGTGTTCTGCTGGTCACTGGCAGCATGGGCGGGCAAAGCAGCCGCTGACAGCACGATACAGGCCGCTATCATGCAGGCCGCAACAGCATGGGCCGTCAGCGTACGGGCCGCCGGAAACATCGGGGCGGCCATGATTGGGCCGCGTTTGCGCATCCTCAGCTTCATACGTTTCTCCTCAGCACGCTTCGCAAGTATGGGCAGCCAGCGGGGCCGCGTCTGTCAGACTGGTCAGCATGGCCTCCGCGCGGTACGAGCTGCGCACCAGCGGGGAGGAAGCCACGCCCGTAAAGCCCATGGCAAGGGCTGTTGCCTTCCAGTGGTCAAATTCGTCAGGGGCCAGATGCCGCGCCACAGGCACATGCGCACCAGAGGGCGCAAGATATTGGCCAAGGGTCAGAAAGCGGCAGCCGTGCGCCAGCAGATCGGCCAGGGCGAGGCGAATTTCGCCCCATGTTTCGCCAAGGCCCAGCATGATGCCGGATTTTACGCGCAAGCCTTGATCGGCGGCGTAGCGCAGCACTTCCAGTGAAGTTTGATAACTGGCCCCAGGGCGCACCTGAGCAAAAAGCCGCCGCACTGTTTCAAGATTATGATTGAACATATCGGGGCGGGCGTCGCACACCGCATCAAGAGCGTTGCGGTCGCCCTGAAAATCCGGCACCAGCACTTCAACGCTGGTCTGCGGGCTTGTTTGGCGTATGGCCTTGATGGTGCGCACAAAATGATCCGCGCCGCCGTCCGGCAGGTCGTCCCGCGTAACAGACGTTATGACCGCATGGTGCAAGCCCAGCCTGTGCACGGCCTGCGCGACGTTGTCCGGCTCATTGGAATCGAGAGGCGCGGGATTTCCCTTGGCAACGGCGCAGTAGCGGCAGCCTCGGGTGCACCTGTCGCCCATGATGATGAAAGTTGAAGTGCCGCGCGAATAGCATTCGCCCTTGTTGGGGCACTGGGCTTCCTGACACACTGTGTGCAGATTGAGGTCGGCCAGCATGTACTCCACCGGGCGTATCCCGGCATCAGGCCGCAGGGAAACAGTCAGCCAGGCCGGTCGGTTTGCAGCCAGCCCGGTGCGGGGCGCAAAATCAAATTCATGCGCAAAGGCCTGCACAAAACGGCGTGAAACTTCGGCAAAATCAACCTGACTTCCCAGCTCGGCAGCTATGGAGGTAATGCGCTCCGCAGGGTTGCCGCAGGGGGTGATAAGGCGGAACCAGTCCACATCGGTATTCACATTCAGGGCCATGCCGTGAAAGGTCACCCACTTGCGCACTGCCACGCCCACGCTGGCGACTTTGCCGCCGTTTACCCACACGCCGGGGCCGTGAACGCCCAATTGTGGCTCAAGCCCGAAGGAGCGCACCACCGAGGCAATGGCGGCCAGCAGTTTTTCCATATACAGGTGCAGGTCTTTTTGCCGCAGGCGGATAACGGGGTAGGCCACAAGCTGGCCGGGGCCGTGAAAGGTTGCCATGCCGCCGCGTTCCACCCAGTAGAGGCCCACGCCCTGACGCTGCAACTGTTCCTCGGTCACGTGCAGATGGGCCGTTGTGCCGCCGCGCCCCATGGTGATGACGGGGTCGTGCTCAAGCAGCAGAAGGGTATCGTCCACGGCATCGCTGACGCGCGACTCCACGCGGCGCTTCTGAAAGTTCAGGGCTTCGCCGTATTCGATGCGCCCAATATTCAGCACCTCCAGCGGAACAGGCTGGCCGGGCGCGGAACTGGCATCGGTATCTTGCTGGCAAAGGGATAAGGCGGACATGGCTGCTTCCTTGTAATGCAGAACAGATTCGGCTTGTTTACGGCGGGGGGCCGGGGAGGCCTGTACCCCGGGCCCAACGGCACCCCCGCCGGTTCCTTCAATGGCGTCAGCCCCGCTTGGGCAGGTACAGGGCCCACCCGGCGGCATCGCGCGCGGCATCGACAACGGTTTCGCAAAAGGCCGGATGCACGCGGAAGCCCTTGGCGAATTCGCGCACCGTGCATTCAAGCTGCATGGCGAGCACTGCCTCGCCGATCAGCTCGGAAGCGTTGCTGCCCACAATGTGCACGCCCAGAATTTCGCCCGTGTCGGCATCGGCAACCATCTTTACAGCGCCGTCCACTTCGCCGCGCAACATGGCATAGCCGTTGATGGAATATGGAAAACCACCCACCTCGACCTCGTAGCCCTTGCGCTCGGCCTGTTCTTCAGAAAGGCCCACGGAGCCCATTTCCGGGTTGCCCCAGATGGCGCGTGAAACAAGGTGGCAGGGGAATTTTGCGGTCACGCCCATGCTGTTTTCCGCCGCGCAGATGCCCATGGCAGAGGCCGCATGGCTGAGCATCCAGCCGCCTGTGCAGTCGCCAATGGCAAAAATGCTCGGGCAGGCGGTGCGGCACTGCTGGTCAACGGCTATGCCGCCGTCTTCATTGAATTTAACGCCCAGAGTTTCCAGACCCAGATTGGAGGCAACGGGTTTGCGGCCAGATACCAGCACCCTGTCGGCTTCAACGGTCTGTTCCTTGTCGCCGTTTTTGAGGGTGCAGGTTTTGCCCGCAACCTTGACGAGGGTGTGACGGGCAATGATCTGCACGCCGCGCTCGCGCAGGGACTGGGACATGCGCTGGCTGGAATCCTGATCTTCGTCAGGCAGAATGCGCGGGCCGGGCACGGCATAGATGACCTTGCTGCCCAAGATGCTCAACAGGGTAGCCATTTCAACGCCAATATAGGTGGGATCGGTAATAAGCACCGAGGCCGGGGCTTCCGTCATGTCCAGCAGCTGGTCGCTGGTAAAGGCGGCCTGCTCCAGACCGGGAACATCGGGCTTTGCAAGGGTGCTGCCCGTGGCGATGATGATGCTCTTGGCCTCAACCTTTTTGCCCGCCACATCCACAGAAGTGGGCGAGGTCACAACAGCCATGCCGGGGATCACGTCCACGCCGTTGTTGGCGAGCAGCGCTTCCATACCCATGCGGATATCGTTGGAAACACCCTGCTTGCGGGCAAGAACAGCGGTAAAATCCAGCTTGCCCACGGTGAGCTCCAGACCGAATTCGCCAGCCTTGCGCGACTGTTCCAGCAGGGTAGCGGCGCGCAGCCATATCTTGCTGGGAATGCAGCCGCGCATAACGCAGGTGCCGCCCATGTTGCCGCCTTCCACCAAGGCCACCTTGCCCTTGAGCTGCGAAGCGCGAATGGCCGCAGCATAGCCGCCGGGGCCGCCACCTATGACAACTACATCGTACATTGTGTTCTCCTGATCTGTGCTGGTTGCTGTATGGGCGCGGCATTGCCGCAGCCCTGCCGGGAATGCCCTAAAAAAGCAGCAGGGCCGGTTCCGCCAGATATTCCACAAGTGTTTTCAAAAAATCAGCGGCGGGCGCGCCGTCTTCAACGCGGTGGTCAAAGGTGAGGCTCAATCCCATCATGGAGCGGGCCACCACGGCCCCCTCGCGGATAACGGGCTTTTCCACCACGCGGCCCACGCCCAGGATTCCCGTTTCGCCGGGCTTGAGAATGGGCGTGAAGAAATCCACCACGGAATGCGCCATGTTGGTGATGGTGAAGGTGCCGCCGCTCATGTCGTCGGGCGTCAGCTCGCCCTTGCGGGCGCGGCCAGCAAGCAGGCGGGCTTCCCTTGCTATTTCAAGCAGGGGCAGCCTGTCCGCATGGTGCAGCACGGGTACCATCAGGCCCTCGGGCAGGGCCACGGCCACGCCCATGTGCACCTCGCCGTGACGGGTGATGGTTTGCCCGTCAAAGGTGGCGTTCATGCGCGGGTGCTTTTTCAAGGCCTTTGAAACGGCCAGAATGAGCATGTCGTTCATGGAAAGGCGGAAGTCTTTGTTCTTTTTGTTACGGGCCTTGAAGTCATTGATGATGTGCACGCAGGCGGTTACATCCGCTTCGCTCACAAGGGTGAGCTGGGCGGAGTTTTGCAGGCTGCCCAGCATGTTGTCGGCAATGATCTTGCGCATGCCTTCCATGGGAACGGAGCCTGGCTCGCTGCCGCAAACGGCGCTGGAGCAGGTTGACTGAGACGCACCTTGCCCCGCGCTCTGGGCCGCAGCGAACTTTTCGGGGTGCAGAACGCGGTCAACATCTTCACGCACGATCTTGCCGCCTTCGCCAGTGCCTGTGAGGGTGGAGATATCCAGCCCTGCCTTGGCAGCCACGGCAGCGGCAAGGGGCGTGATCCTGATTTTGCCGATAACTTCGTGGCGGGCCTGCACATCGCGTTCAACAATGCGGCCCCCGGGGCCGGAGCCTGCGACGCAGGCAAGGTCAATGCCAAGTTCACGCGCCAGCCGCCGAGCGGCGGGAGACGCTATCCCGCCAGTGCTAGAGGGTTGCACGGCGACTGACGCGTTGGTTTTTGCTGGCTTGGGCGCGCCCGCTTCCGCTGTGGCGGAAGCGGGGGAGTCAGACGCGCCTTCAACCCGGGCGATTGTTTCACCAGGTTCGGCCAGAATGCCAAGCACGGCACCCACGGCCACTTCCTGTTTGGGCTGCACCATAATCTGGAAGAGCACGCCATCGGCTGGGCTTTCCACCTTGTTGGTGATCTTGTCGGTTTCCACTTCAAACAGATCATCGCCCTGCTTGACTGCGGCGCCTTCGGCCACAAACCATTTGGAAACCTTGCCGGTCTTCATGGTCAGACCAAGTTTCGGCATGGCAAGTTCTATGCTCACTGCTGTTCTCCTGCGATGTTGTGTGTTGGGGCGGAAGGCTGCCTTTTTGCCGTCAGCCGGGCCGATGCCGTCAGCGGTAAACCATGCCGCCGTCGATAAGCACGGCCTGTCCGGTCATGTAGTCGGAATCCGGCCCTGCCAGATAGGAAACAAAGGCGGCCACGTCTTCCGGTGTTTCGGGGCGGCCAAGGGCTATGCCTTCGCAGTATTTCTTGTAGGTTTCACCCTTGGGGGCACCTGTGATCTTTGAAAAGCCTTCGTCAATGGCCACCCACATGTCGGTGCCGACCACGCCGGGGCAGTATGCGTTCACGGTGATGCCGCTGGAGGCAAGCTCCCGCGCCGCCGCCTGGGTGAGGCCGCGCACGGCGAATTTGGTGGCGCTGTATGCGCCGATAAGGGCAAAACCGTCATGCCCGGCAATGGAAGAAGCGCTGATGATCTTGCCTTTCTGCTTGCGGGCCATGAATTTTGTGGCTGCTGCCTGAATGCCCCAGAGCACGCCGTTGACGTTGATTCTGAAGATGCGTTCAAGCTCCTCGGGGGTGACGTCCAGCAGGGCCTTGACCTGAGCGATGCCCGCGTTGTTGATCATCACGTCAAAGCCGCCCAGTTCTTTTTCCGCATGGTCCACGGCGGCAAAAACCTGCGCACGGTCGCTTACATCGGCAATAAAGGTGGTGGCTTTGCGGCCAAGGGCGCGCACTTCATCGGCAGTGGCGGCCAGTTTGTCCGCGTTCATGTCCACAAGGCAGATATCCGCGCCGTCCTTGGCCAGGCGCAGAGCTATGCCGCGCCCGATACCCTGGGCGGAGCCAGTAACCAGAACAACTTTGCCGTTAATAGTCATGATCGTATCCTCCGTGTTGCCGCATGACCGGCGCAAATCGGCGCAAACCGGGCATGTCGTGGATGGCAGCACCCTGTGGGCCGCAAACTGCTTGTTGCATCAGGCAAAAATTCCGTCGCCGCTGGCATTGCCAAGGCCGGGATGGATGTCGAAGCGCACAACGCCCACAGGCACCTTGACCGCCCGTGCGACCATCGCCGCGCCCTCGTAGCCAAAGCCGCCGCACAGCTCGATGGCAACGCAACCGTCTTCATCAACGGCCTTTTGCGCCGCTTCAACGGCCTCCCTGTAGGATGTCACGCCAATGGTCAGCAGTTCCACGCCGGGGGTGCGCGTCCAGCTGCGGTGCTCGGCCTTGACGCCGTTGCCTTCGCCACGGGGGCTCAGAAAAATGAATGCAGCCTTGAGTTTCATAACCATGCTCCTGGTGTTGGGGTGATCAGGCTTGTTGCCGGTCTGGGCCTAGTTGGCGTAACAGACCTGCGCGCCGCGCAAAAACAGCCCTCGCTGCCGGGCGTATTCCATGACGCGGGCCACATCCACCACGCGCATGGTGTCTTCTGACAATCGTATGCTGGCGCGCTGCCCGCGCCGAACCTCCACCTCGCGTTCGCCGTCCAGCGCCAGCACGCAGGGCGTGAGGGCCACAGGCACATCATCGCCGGGTAGCAGCTGGCGCACGCGGGAGACGCCCACGTCGGCAAAGAGGCCAGGGCCGATGGCGGCGCGCACGCGGCAGGCAAAATCGGGGTCAAGATCAAGGGCCAGACCGCGCGGTTCTTCGGGCGAGATGTTCATGAGCTGCCCGGCTACAGTGGAGAGGCCGATGCTGTCTGGCCGACAGCGGGAAACAACAATCTGGCTGACTCTGGTTATGTCCCAGATGGCGCGGGAGCCGAGAAAAAGGTCGTCGTACACCGCCACATCCACCAGAGCGATATCCCTGAACTGACCGTCCACATGCACTTCAAGCAGGCTGGCCTCGCGGCAGCCTTCGTCAATGGTTACACCGCCGCAGGCGAGCACGCCCGCAGCAAGGCCAGCCACTGTGGCTTCGGCCATGACAGGAAAAACGTTGTTGGTGCCAGTGGAGAGCGGCAGAATGGGCGTTTTGCGCGCGCCCTTGCAGGCGGCGCGGCTTGTGCCGTCGCCCCCCATGACGATGATGACCGCAACCCCCTCCTGCTGCATGAGAGCGGCGGCGTTGATGGTGTCCTCCTGCGTGTTGTGCAGGTAAATATCCACCGGAGCCACGTTCACAGGCGTTTCCAGAGCTTCCAGATCGCTCAGGGCGCGCGGCACGATGCCGTAGCCCTCGGGCATATACAGAACATCACGTACCCCGGCGGCGGCCAGACCAACCAGAATCCGGCGCACCATGCGCACCTTCTCCTGATTGTCAAAAACACTGCCGTGCGCGACTATGCGGCGTATGTCCTTGCCTGATGCCGGATTGGCGATAATGGCTGCTTTCACGTTGGCTCCGGTGGATGTAGTGCGCAGGCAGGGCCTGCTGCATTGCTTGCAATAGCTGTTGCAATCGTATGCTGCCGCGATGGGGCAGGCCTTGTGCCTGTGCCTGCCCCTTGAAAGCGGCTTAATTATCGCAGCGACTTGACCGCAGCGACGATCTGATCCGCGCCGGGAATGTAGGCCTTTTCCAGCGGCGGGCTGAAGGGGACGGGGCAGTAAGGAGCGCCCACGCGCACGATGGGCGCGTCCAGATAGTCCAGGGCTTCCTCGGCTACCATGGCGGCGATTTCCGCACCGGCTCCGGCGGTTTTGACGGCTTCGTGCGCAACCACAAGGGCGTGGGTTTTTTTGACGGAATTGAGGATGATGTCCTTGTCGAGCGGCACCAGACAGCGGGGGTCTACCACTTCGGCGCTGATGCCCTGAGCGGCCAGGGTTTCTGCGGCCTGAAGGGCGGAGTGAACCATGAGTGAGGTGGCTACAATGGTTACGTCCGTGCCTTCGCGCTTTACGTCGCCCTTGCCAAGCTCAATGGGCGTCGCCTCGTCGCCAACTTCGCCTTCCACGCCGTACAGAATCTTGTGTTCAAGAAAGACCACGGGGTTGTCGTCGCGGATGGCGCTGATGAGCAGGCCTTTTGCGTCTGCCGGGGTAGAGGGAATGCACACCTTGATGCCGGGAATGTGCATGAACCATGCTTCAAGGCTCTGGGAGTGCTGGGCCGCAGCGCCCACGCCAGCGCCCTGCGGCATGCGCAGCACCATGGGCACCTTGGCCTTGCCGCCAAACATGTAGTGCATTTTGGCGGCCTGATTGAAGAGCTGGTCAAAGGCAACGCCGATAAAGTCCACAAACATCAGCTCTGCCACAGGGCGCAGACCAGCTGCGGCGGCACCGGCGGCAGCGCCCACAATGGCGCTTTCCGTGATAGGGGTATCGCGCACGCGGCGTTCGCCGAATTTGTCAAAAAGGCCTTGGGTCACGCCAAAGCAGCCGCCAAACTTGCCCACGTCTTCACCGATGATGAACACGTTTTCGTCCCGCTCCATCTCCTGGCGCATGGCATCGTTAAGCGCTTGCAGGTAGGTTTTGATCGCCATATTTTTCTCCATTCTGAAAAATCTGAAGGTGGTTTCCGCAGTTTCAGGCAAACGCTTTAGGCGTACACGTCTTCCAGCAGGTCTTCCGGCTTGGGGAAGGGGCTGTCTTCCGCAAACTTGACGGCGGCTTCAATCTCGGCCGCCACAGACGCGGAGATGCCGTCCAGCTCCGCCTGAGTGGCGGTGCCGGTTTCCACCAGTTTTTTGGCAAAACGTGGAATGGGATCCTTGGCCTTCCATTCTTCCAGTTCTTTTTCGCTACGGTACACGCAGGCATCGCCCTCAAAGTGGCCGCGCCAGCGGTAGGTCTTGCATTCTATGAGCGAGGGACCCTGGCCCTTGCGCGCGCGTTCCACGGCCATGGTCACGGCTTCGTACACGGCGAGCACATCGTTGCCGTCAATGACAACGCCTGGCATGTCGTATCCGGCGGCACGGTCGGCAATGTCGGTGATGGCCATGGATTTGCTCTGCGGGCAGGAGATGCCGTAGCCGTTGTTTTCATTGATAAAGATGACGGGGAGCTTCCATGCGCTGGCCATGTTCAGCGATTCCTGCGTGGTGCCCTGGTTGGACGCGCCATCGCCGAAGAAGCAGGCGCACACGCCCTTGGTGTCTTTGTACTGGCAGCTGAAGGCCGCGCCCACGGCCAGGGGGCCGCCGCCGCCCACAATGCCGTTGGCGCCAAGAATGCCGATGTTGAAATCGGCAATGTGCATGGAGCCGCCCTTACCCTTGCAGTAACCGGTGGAGCGGCCATAGATTTCGGCCATCATGAGCTTGAGGTCGCCGCCCTTGGCAATACAATGCCCGTGCCCACGGTGGGTGCTGGTGATCATGTCCGTCTGCTTCAGCGCGGCGCACGCGCCTGTGGCAACGGCTTCTTCACCAAGGTAGAGGTGAACGAATCCGGGTATTTTGCCAGCTGCAAAAAACTTTTGCAGCTCGCTTTCAAAAAGGCGGATCTTGGTCATGGTGCTGAACATTTCCAGCAGAACCTTTTTGTCGGGATGTTTCATGGTACTCTCCTCAGATTGCTGATTGTGGTGCCGACTCAGTCAATATCTACCGACACGGTCAGGGCCGCGCAGGCCAACACGATGTCACTGCAACCGGGGCTGAAGCAGGCAACTTCGAGGCCCGGAGTGCGCAAGCCGCCCGTAACGACCTCAATGCTCTTTTCCCCGATGGGAATGGCGGCAAGCACTGCCTCCTTGTCCACCAGGTCAGGTTCGGGCACGGCAATGCGCGCATGCACATGCACACCCTGAAAAGATCCGCGCCCGAGTATCTCCACCAGGCCGCACAAACAACTGCGCGAAATGGCGTCCTTAACCGCGCGGTATGCGGCCTTGGTCATGTTTGCGCCGTGCAGATCTGCCCCGGTGCCCAGTTCAACCACGTAACGTTGCAGCATTGGATTCCTCCGCGGGTCAGCCCAGCATGCGCACGGGCTGTTCAAGCATGTCCGCAAGGGTGCGCAGGAAACTCATGGCCGGGCCGCCATCGGTGACCATGTGGTTGAAGGTGAGGGAAAGAGTCATCATCTTGCGCACGCACACCTGGCATTCAAAAACACCCGGCTTTTCCACCACGCGACCAACGCCGAGGATGCCTGTCTCCGGCGGGTTGAGAATGGGGGTGAAGCCGTCCACGCCAAGCATGCTCACATTGGAAATGGTAAACGTGCCGCCAGAAATTTCGTCCATGGAAAGGCCGCCCTTGCGGGCGCGGCTGGCTGCGTCGCGCACCTTGGCCTTGAGTTCTTCAAGGCTGTAGGTGTCCGCATTCTTGACGTTGGGAACAATGAGGCCCGTATCGAGCGAAACGGCGATGCCAAGGTTCACATGCTTGTGCATGTGGACGCCGTCTGCCTGCAGGGTGGTGTTCATGACGGGGTGCTGCCTGAGTGCGCGGCACACGGCAAAAGCGATGATGTCGTTGAACGAGAGGCGGTATTCCGGGTCTTTTTTGTTGCGGGCCAGCATGGTATCGCGCAACGCAACCATTTCGGTAACGTCGGCTTCCACAAAAACGGTCAGTTGCGCCGCGTTTTGCAGGCTGGCCTGCATGTTGTCCGCTATAAGCTTGCGCAGCCCGTCCATGGGGATGACTTCGTCCGCATCAGCATCAGGGGCGGGGCATGGTTGCGTCGGGGCTACGCTGGCCGGAGCAGGGGCTTTTGCCGCAGCTTCGTGGGCGGCGCGAACATCCTTTTCCGTAACAATGCCATCGCGTCCTGTGCCCGTTACCGTTGCCAGATCAACGCCCAGCTCTTTGGCGGTCTTGCGGGCTGCGGGCATGGCGCGAACCTCTCCTTGCGCCGTGCTGGCCTGTGTTGCCGATCCCTGGCTTTTGGCCCCGGAAGGGGCATGAGCGGCAGGGCTGGCCGCCGCATCAGCGCTTTGCGAGGCAGGGGCGGCCACAGCCTCGCCCGATTCGCCGATGATGCCGATAACCTGCATGACCGGAACAACCTCGCCCTGCGGGCTGACAATCTGCAAAAGAACGCCGCCTGCCGGAGACTCGACCACATTGGTGATCTTGTCTGTTTCCACTTCCAGCAGGGGTTGCCCCACTGCCACCGCACCGCCTTCGGCCACAAGCCAGCGCGCAATCTTGCCTGTTTTCATGGTGAGGCCCCATTTGGGCATCTGCACTTCGTAGGCCATCCGCTACCTCCTTGCGCCGATGTGGCGCACGCGTTTATGCCTGCTTGATTGCAACTCTGATACCACTTTATAACAGGTAATAATCAATGAATAATTTATAAAATACTTTATGTGTGTATTTGGTAGTGTTCCAAAATCGAACAGAATGCTGTTCTGTAAGACCAGTTATGATACACTACAATATATAAAAAATTCATGGAGTTGTTTTTTTGGACACAATATGAATGTAGCCATGCGCAAAGAGCTATTCCATTTTTTCACGGACGATGCTATTGCTTAAAACAAAGCTGCGGGGTCGCATTATTCAGAAGTGGGGCAGATGGCCTTTTTGAAGTGGAAAGACCAGCGAACCGGCATGCTTGTTGAAAGGGCGTGCGCGTCCGGGAGATAAGTCATGTATGTTCTGCAAAGAAATGGCGATGTCTTTGAAATGCGGCAGGAACCTCTGATGGCGGAAGGCGTCAACCGCTCGGGGTTTTTGTTCAACAGCTATAGCGGCGCACCAAGAGCGAACCGGCGGGAAACCTGGGAATCCTTTATAAGAACCGGCAGGATTGTTGACGACAGTTTGCCCCGGCCCATAGCGGCTTCGTGGATGCGCTGCCGCGATCTGGGGGTGGACCCCCTGCTGCCCAAGTGCGCGGAATTTACGCCCATGAGCCAGATCAGCGCCCAGGCCGAAATATATGCGGAACTGGCGGCTGGCGTGGAACGTCAGGTGTATGAGCAGATCAAGGAAAAAGGCCTGCTCATGACGGTTTCCGAGGCCAATGGCCGGTTGCTGCGCACCTGCGGCAACAAGGAAGTGCTGCTTCAGGCCGATCAGCTCTATTTTGGCCCTGGCGCGGTGTGGTCTGAAAAAAGCGTGGGCACCAACGCCATAAGTCTGGCCCTTTCTGACGGCATGCCAGCCCAGGTTATGGGCGAGGAACATTTTTGCAGCAGCCATCAGGCCTGGGGCTGTTCTGCCGCGCCCATTTTTACTCCGTTCGGGCAGTTGTGGGGCTGTTTTGACATTTCCGGGCCAACCAGGGCTGATCACCGGCAAGCATTGTGGCTGGCAGTTGGCGCGGCCCGCGAGATAGAGCGACTGTTGCTCAACGCCTCGCTGAGCAACATGGAGAACAAATCCCGCACGCTGCTCAGCACGCTCTTCAGTTCCATGCCCATTGGTGTGCTGATGGTGGATGAGAGCGGCATCATTACCTATGCCAATGCCCAGGCAGAGCGCCTGCTAGGTTTTAGCGGCGATGTGCGCGGCGGGCGCGCCGAGGCTTTTTTTGATTATACCCTGTACGCGCGCCAGCAGGCGGAAAACAGTTGCCAGGCCGAAGGGGTCCCCCTGCGCTGCCTGACCAATCCCGCCCTCACAGCCTGCGTCATGCCCTTTATGGCGGGCAGGTCAGAAGCGCGCTATGCCCTTGTGACCCTTCAGGCCGGAGTGGAAGCCCGTCCCGCGCCTATTGCCCCTGTGCCGCATATACCGCGCCGCGAAGGCACGCGTCCCTTTGGAGATATTGTTTACCGCAGCGAAAAAATGTCCCGCACGGTGGAACAGGCACGGCATATGGCCAAAAGCCCTGCGGCGGTTTTGTTGCTGGGCGAAACGGGCACGGGCAAGGAGTTGTTTGCACGGGCCATCCACAAGGCCAGCCGATGTTCCGAAGGGCCTTTTGTGGCTGTAAACTGCGGGGCTTTACCGCGCGAACTTATCCAGAGCGAGCTTTTTGGCTATGAGCGGGGGGCGTTCACCGGAGCAGTGGAAAAGGGCCGCCCCGGCAAGTTTGAACTGGCCGACAAGGGAACCCTGTTTCTGGATGAAATTTCTGAAATGCCGCTGGAAATGCAGGTCAATCTGCTGCGCCCTCTGGAAGACCGTTGCGTCACGCGGGTGGGCGGCAAGCAGACCAGAATGGTCGATTTCCGGCTGGTCACTGCCACCAACCGCAATCTGGATGAACTGATGGCGTCGGGCGCGTTTCGTGAAGATCTGTTTTACCGCATCCATGTGCTCGCGCTGGAAATCCCGCCTCTGCGCGAACGCAGGGAAGATATCGCTGTTATTGCGGAATATCATTGCAAACGCCTGTGCCGTACCTACGGGCATCCTTTTGGCGGGTTTTCTGCCGAGGCCTTGCGCGTGATGGAAGATTACGACTGGCCCGGCAATGTGCGTCAACTTGTGCACAGCGTGGAATTTGCCGTCAACATGGCGCAGGGCGGCTGTATTTTGCCCGTACATCTGCCAGCTCATTTGCAGTCCTGTTCTAGTGGGACCAATACAGCCAGCGGACAAACCGATGGGCAAACAGTGGCGGCCCTGCCCGGAATGACCGACTTTAACCTGGACAATCAGGAGGCCAAGGTCATCCGCTGCGCATTGAAGCATTATAACGGCAACATGCTCCAGGCTGCCAAGGCACTGGGCATCGGCCGCAATACCCTGTACGCCAAACTGCGCAAGATTGTTCCCCAAGACTAGCCTTGCTGTGTAATTTTTCAGAACGCAAACAACCCGGCCTGCTCTGAACCGAAAGCCCACCTGTGGCGCGCGGTTTGGAGCAGGCCTTTTTTGCGGCAGCCACTTGCGTTTTACCACCTCGCGACCTGTTGATCTCTCTGTTCCACTTCCGTCCACCATAGTCTTTCCTTGTTCCACTTCAGAACACTGTCAGTTGCTCCGGTATACCTGTCTGCATGTGCAATTTTTCTCGATTGAGCCAGGGCAAGGTCTGCCGGGCATGTCCGCTCATCCGCTGCTGGCGCGGATTTTACGGCATGACCTGTGCAATGATGGGTGTATTCGGATTCAACATCTAACAAGCGAGGCAGTTATGGCGGAAACCATGCAGGCGGCAGTTTGGCACGGCAAAAAAGACATCCGCGTTGAGACTGTACCCGTTCCCCCCGCTCCGGCTCCCGGTTGGGTTCAGGTCAAGGTTGATTGGTGCGGCATCTGCGGCTCGGATCTGCACGAATACCTGGCTGGCCCCATATTTATTCCCACTGAGGCCCCGCATCCGCTTACGGGCAAGCAGGGGAGCGTCATTCTCGGGCACGAATTCAGCGGCGAGGTTGTGGCGGTGGGCAGCGGCGTTACCAATGTCAAGGTTGGCGACATGGTTGCGCCAGATGCCTGCCAGCACTGCGGCGAGTGTCAGCCTTGCCGCGAGGGGCGCTACAATGTTTGCGAAAAGCTTGCCTTTACGGGCCTGCACAATGACGGCGCATTCGCCCCCTATGTGAATGTGCCTGCGGAATTGTGCTTTATCATGCCCGAGGGTGTTTCGCCCGAGGCCGGAGCAGTCATGGAACCCTTGGCCACGGGCTTTAAGGCCGTGCGTATGGCGGGCAGCATTCTGGGCCTCAATGTGGTGGTGCTTGGCGCGGGAACCATCGGCCTCGGCACCATTATGGCTGCCAAAGCCGCTGGAGCGGGCAAGATCATTGTGCTTGAAATGTCCCGCGCGCGCATTGCCAAGGCCAAGGAATGCGGCGCTGACATTGTGGTGAACCCCAAGGAATGCGACCCGGTTGCAAGGGTGAAAGAACTGACCGGCGGCTCCGGGGCCGATGTTTCCTTTGAGTGCATCGGCAACAAGCACACAGGGCCGCTGGCCATAGATGTGCTGCGCAACACGGGAACGGCCATTATTGTGGGAATTTTTGAAGAACCCAGTTCCTTCAACTTTTTCAGCCTCAGCGGTACGGACAAAAAGGTCATGGGCACGCTGGCCTACACCATTGAGGATTTCAAGGGCCTTGCCGCGCTCATGGCCAAGGGCGTCATCAAGGCGGAAAACCTCATTACCGGCAAGATCGAGCTGAAGGACATCATGGAAAAGGGCTTTCTTGAGCTGATTAACAACAAGGATGAAAACATCAAGATACTTGTGCGTCCCTGACGCGCTTGATGGCGTGTTTGAGGGATGATCCTGTCAGCTTGACACTGTCCCTGTGTATGAGCGGCAGGATATGAAAGAGGGGTTGCGGAATGGTCCGGAACCCCTCGGTTAGTTTGCAGACAGTGCAAAAATGGAACAGAGCAGCTTTTTGAGCAAGAGTGATCAGCCGCAAAAAGTTTCTCGTTTCAAACTTGAGGCAGAAAATTTTTTAAAAAAATAATCTATTTAAATAAAAAGATATTTTTGATAGTAAGCGTTATTGACGATGGGGAAGTATTCTGCCGCCCGGTCAGAAGATCAATCAGTTAAAGTTATGAATCTGAAGTAAGGTGCTGTTTCCCGCAACAACAAAAAGGACAGGAAGTTCCACTTAATCCTGTCGGAGCATTCATGGTTCTTTATTCGTGCGGATATTGGGTACGTTTTTATCCTGCTTTGTTTCAGATTCTCCTCCTGTTTCTGTTTACATTTAGTATACCTGTTCATAGCAATGCAGCGAGCGCTGACAGTTTTAAAACCAATGAATACTGGAACAGCACAGGGTTGAATTTTATTCATGCTGCCGATGCATACGCTCTGGGATATACCGGGGCAGGCATCACGCTGGGCATGATTGACACTTCCGTGCGCGGCGACCACCCGGAGCTGGCTGGCAAAGTCATAATGATGGCCTTGCCGCTCGATAAGACCACGGGTCAGACATACGTGCCAAACTGGGCATATGATACGCATGGCAGCCATGTGGCGGGCATTATGGCAGCCATGCGCAATGGTGTTGGCATGCACGGTGTGGCTTTTGACGCCAACCTTGTTTCGGCGGTCACACTTGGGACAGCGTCGGGGAGCAACGAAAATCTTGTTCCGGCTGATTTGTTGAGCCTCTTTGCTGCGTATCCGGATATTCGCGTCATCAACAACAGTTGGGGCACGGATTTTTACCCATCGCTTGACCCTCTCAAAGACATTCCCGCAGATGTCATATCTGGCCAGGATGGTGAGATCAAAGCACTCCGCAAGCTCAGTGACGATTACGGCAAGGTCATTGTGTTTGCCGCTGGCAACAACAGCATGATAGCTCCCAGTGTTGAGGGCATGATGCCGCGTTATGCGCCGGACCTCACAGGCTGGATCAGCGTGGTTTCCCTCAATATAGCCGGGATCACCACAGCGACGGACGGAACACGCACCATTGGCCCGTCTGGGGTCAGTTATTTCAGTAACCTTGGGAGCAAAGCCTATCTTTGGACTGTTGCGGCTCCCGGCAGCAATATCAATTCGCTCAATGCCACCACCAACGGCTATATGCTGGACAGCGGCACCAGCATGGCAGCGCCCTATGTGAGCGGCACCGTGGGGCTGGTGGCGCAGGCTTTTCCCTGGATGACCGGCAAACAGCTGGCTGATGCTGTATTGACCACAGCGGATAATACTTTTGTAGCGCCAACGCACCTTGTTCAATATACTGTTGATAAAGATGGTAATCCCAATAAGGTTATTATTGCTGTTATAGATCACAGTGTTCCTGCTCCGAATGATGTGACAATCAAACAGTGGATTGAACAAGTTTATCAAGGCGCAACGGCAGATGCTTTGAAAGCGCTGGTTGATCAGGGCAAGAAAGCAGTGAACGACCTGACAAAGGAAGACGTGTTTGGTCAGGGGCTGCTGGACGCGGGCAAGGCCGTGCGCGGCATCGCCCGGCTGGATGCCAACCGCATGTCAGCTTCGGATGTGGTGACATTGTCTGAACTGGGCCCTGGCAATTATGCGCTTGAAACGTTTAACACCAAGGGCTACTTCGCAGAATTCAGCAATGACATCACCCAACGCCAGTGGAATGATGCCTACCATCATGCCAGTTTTCTGGCCGGGGCGGACGCCACGGCCCTGCGTGGCAAGAATGTGGGCTTGCGTAAAACGGGTGCTGGCCTATTGGTTCTCAGCGGCGTCAATAGCTATTCAGGGGCGACCGTGGTTGATGGCGGGGGCCTGGCCGTGAGCAAAAGGGCAGACGGCACTGGCGGCGTGCTGCAAAACAGCGATGTGCTCGTGCGCCAGGGCGGTGTATTGCTGGGTGATGGAGTAATACAGAAGAAAGTCGTCAATTACGGCACTGTTGCTCCGGGCTATCGCGGCCTGACGCTCACAGTAAATGACTACACCCAGACAAGCCAGGGTACGCTGCAAATCGGTTTCAATTCCAGAAACCAATATTCTGTACTCAGTGCAAATTCTGCAAATATTGACGGAGCCTTGCGGTTTTCTCCCTCGCCGGGATTTTATGCAGAGAACTATTCAATAAATATGAACAGCGTGCAGGCGACAAGCTCCACGGGCGCATTTAACAGCGTTGGGGTTAGTTCCTCTTCACCAACATTGAATTTCAGCGTCGCGTCAAGCAATGGCCTCGGGTCGGCCTTGGTGGGCCAGCAACGTGCATCAAGCGCGTACAGCCGCTATGCCGACAGTACCACCACAAGCCGTGTTGGACGCGCTCTTTACCAGATAGCTGGGCAGGCAACAGGCGATATGCAAAACCTATTTCAGGCCCTGGACTGGAGCGATACCTCCGGCAGCGGCATTGCTCCGGCAATGGAGCAGTTGAGCCCCAACAGTTATGATGCCGTGGCTCGGGCCGGGCTTGAAGCACAGCGGCAGCTCAATCTGCTTATGGTGCGGCGCTTCTTGGGGGCCAGCGGCCAACAAGGCGTGAGCGGTACTGGCGTGTCCAGCGGTGATGATGCTGCTGGCTGGCAGGCATGGGCGCTGCCCTTTGGCAGCTACAGCAACATGAACGCCAATGGCGGCTCAGCGGGCTTCACGGCGTCAGGCGCAGGGTCGGCCTTTGGTGTTGACCGCCTGTGGGAGAGCGGACTGACTGCAGGATTTGATGTGGCGCTCGCAGGCCGCCGCACAGATATTCATAGTGCGGGCGAGGCAAGGGCGGAAACGTTGGCCGCATCTGTTGGCGGCCACGCGCTCTTCAAGCCACGCTGGTGGGATGGTGCCTATGTGATGGGCATGGCCCGCGTGGGCTTTGAGGATGTGCAAATGCAGCGGACCGTCAACTTTAATGGTTTCGCGCGCAATCACAGCAGCGACTGGACGGGCCTAACCGCAGATACGCTCGCGGGCGGCGGCAAGGACTGGAACTGGGCAACCGTCTGGGGCGGCGTGGAAGCTGGCCCTCTGACATGGCTGGAATATAGCCTGAGTTCCAGACCTGGATTTACCGAGGACGGCTCCGGGGCCTCGGCACTCAGGGTTGATGCCGCCACTTACAACAATCTCTCGTCAGTCTTGGGCGCGCATGCAAATCTTGCCCGCACCCTGGATAATGGCACAACGCTCGCATGGGATACTCTGGCAGGCTGGCGGCATGACTGGCTTGACGGAACGTTCAGCAGCAGCGCCAAATTCAAGGGATACAGCCCAGGTTTTGAAAGCCGGTCAGATATGCCGGGCCGGGACGCCATGCTGGTTCACAGCAGTGTGCGGGCGAACCATACCAGTGGTTTTTTTGCGCAGGTTGAGCTTGGGGCGGAGCTATTTCGTTCTCAGAGTTCTTCCTGCTTCGGCGGTTTCAGTTGTGGCCTGGAATTTTAGCGGCTGTTTGCATGATTCATCCATGCCATTGGACTTGTCGTTCTCCTCTACCGATCTACGTTATATGCGCTTTTGATTATCCGCTCCACGAACTAATCCATTGAAAAAATACTGTTCCTGTCTTAGAGAAAAAAGGAATAAAGTCGGTTGTCGCCCCGGATCAACTGGGGTGGCGCTGCTTTGCTTTGTGCACAAAGAAGACAGCGCAACCATGCTGCGTTTTAACCACAATCTCCCCCCGAAAGTGGCTTTTGCGACGGCGCAGGACTATCTGACATATCAGATAAGCTTTCTGGAAGGTATTGAGGAAAACGCACAATGAAGATTGGCGATATCACCTTTGGGATGCCCAGAAGCAAGGCTGCGGCTCAGAATCCGGCGGGAGCTGCTGCCGAAAGACAACCAGCCACGTTGCCTTCAAGCCTCTCCACTGCTGGCAATGCCATGCCGTGTTCATCCAGTATGTCTGGCTTGTCTGGCAGGTGGGCCGGCTTTGAAGCCCTGTTCTGTTCCATTGCAGATGAGAACCAGGACAACATTGCCCTTTCTGGTGGCGGAAAAAGCCTGGGCTTCAGAGAACTGAAGGATTTTTCCGCGCGCATAGCCGCCTTTGTGCAGGCCAAAAACTATGGGCCGGAAGCGGCAGTGGGGGTGCTCTGCAAGCGCGGAGCCATGTATCTTGCCGCCGCCATTGGCATCATGCGGGCCGGTGCCGTGTATGTGCCCGTGGAGCGCGAACTGCCGCGCCTCCGTCAGGAAGCCATGCTCAGGCCCGTGCGGTTGCTGGTGACGGACAGCGCTTCTCTGCCCCAGGCGGAATATCATCGTTACCGCAACCCCAACATTGCCCACGTGCTTTGTCTGGACGCCCCCAATTTTACGGATGTGCTGGAAAGTGGCGGCCTGAGCAGCACGGAATACTGGGAGCACCTTGCAGAGCAGGGCAGCGACCACGGTTGGCTGGACGATGTGGATGCACACCCCCTTGATCTGTCGCAGCTTGAGCGTATGGCTGGCAGCGTGCTGCAAAAAACAGGTCTGGCCCCCAACCGTGCCCCCGGCAGCATCCCCAAAAGTGCACAGTCCAGCGGCAAAAGCGTGCTTGATGTCGGTAGCGGCTCCGGCGTGGTGGCGCAGGCTCTTGCCTCTGCCGCCAGCCGGTACGCGGCGGTCGACATTGCCAGAAATGAACTGGACAGGGTGCAGGCCTTGCCCTGCGGCGCTTCTGTGACTATCCACCGCATGGAAGCCATAGACATCTGCTTTTTCGACGAGCGCTTTGACCTTGTGGTGCTCAACGGCGTTGTGGATTGCTTTCCCGGTTACAATTATCTGCGCAGGGTGCTTGACCACGCGGTAGAACGCCTCACGGCGGGCGGTAGCATTTTTGTGGGCGCTGTGCGCGATATGGACCGCAAGGACGACCTGCGGGCAGCCATCAGGGAGCATGCTCTTGCTACGGGCGATCAGTCGGCCTTGCTGCGTTTTGAGGGCTCGGCAGAGCTGTTTGTGCCACGGCGTTTCTTTAGTGCCTGGTCGGCAGAATGCCCATATCCGGTTGAGGTGAAATTTTCACCCGCTGCGGCTCCCGCGCCCTCTGACAATGGTCAGTCGGATGTCTTTCGGTATGACGTGCAGATTTGCAGAAGCGCTCATGATGCCAGACCCCACGGAACCAGAGCCATGCGAGAGAGCTTTGGCCTGAGGGATATGGATGCCTGCCCAGTTGCCCCGCTTGCGGCGGTCAGGCCGGACGCTGCCGCCTATATTGTCTACACCAGCGGCTCCACAGGGCAGCCCAAGGGCGTTGTGGTGGAGCACCGCCACCTCCTGCACATCATCCATGCCCTGCGGGAGTTTTCAGAAGGGTGCGGCACTGTGGGGCTGGTTGCGCCGCTCTCGTTTGATGCGTCCATCCAGCAACTGGCGGTTTCACTGTTTTGCGGCAAGCCCTTGTATGTCATGGCAGACGAGGAGCGCAAAAATCCTGCGGCATTTTGCGCCTGCGCCCGCAAAAAAGGCATTGACCTGTGCGACATGACCCCGGCCTTTTTTAATGTGCTGGTGGACTATTTGCAGGAGCACCGCCAGCCCCTGCCGCTCAAACGTGTGCTGCTGGCTGGCGAGGTGCTGCGGCCAGATGTCATTCAAAAATTTTATGCCATACCCGGCAATGAAGATGTGGTGCTGTTCAATGTGTACGGCCCAACAGAATGCACGGTAGACAGCAGCGCCTTTCGCATTGACCGCACCAATCATGCGGATTTTACGGCCTTTCCCATTGGCAGACCGCTTGAAGGCGTGAACATTTTTGTGCTGGATAAACATCAGCGCCCGGTGCCGGACTCTGTTACCGGAGAACTGTGGATCGCGGGAGCGGGTGTTTCGCGCGGGTATCTGAATGGCGAGAGCGCCGATGCTTTTACCGAATATGCCGGGCGGCGCTGCTATCGCACTGGCGACAATGGCTTTATTCAGAACGGCCTTGTGTACTACCGGGGCCGGGAAGATCAGCAGGTCAAGATCAGGGGCAACAGGGTCGAGATCGGCGAGGTCGAAAAGGCCGTTGGGAGCTTTCCCGGTGTGCGGCAGCTGGCCGTGGCGGCGGACTTTTATCAGGCTGGTAACGACAAAAGTCTCGCCGCCTATGTAGTGGGTGCTGTGAATCCGGCTGATTTGCGCAGCTATCTTGAGCAGCAGTTGCCGCCCTTTTGCGTGCCGGACTATATTGTGCCGATGGCGGAGCTGCCCCTCTCGCCCAACCGCAAGGTGGATAAAAGGGCGCTGCCGTCCCCGCTGGGCAGGGCAGAGGCCGTTGCAGGGCGCTGCCCGCAAGGGGCTGTGGAGCAGACTCTTGCCGCCATCTGGAAGCGGCTGCTGGGCATGGATGTAATCAATGCGGAGGCCAGCTTTTTCAGCATGGGCGGGCACAGCATCATGGCCGTACGCCTTGTTGCCATGATTGAAAAAGAGTTGCGCGTTCATATTGCCGTCAACGAACTGATGGCACATTCCAGCATTGCACGGCTGGCAGAGCTTGTAGAGGGTAAGGCAGGCGTGCGCAACAGCCCCATCATCAAGCTTTGCCATTGTGAAGGCGGAAAAAATCTCTTTCTGTTTCATCCTGTGGGGGGCAGCGTGTTTTGCTACAGCGATCTGGCCCGGCTGCTGGGTGGGCGCTACACCCTCTATGCCGTGGAGCCTGCGGGCTTTCAGGCTGAAAAAACTGTTCTGAATACGGAGCTGCACAGTGTTCAGGATTTGGCCGCGATTTATCTGGATGAAATCCTCAAGGTAGCCACGGAGAACATCGTTTTTGGCGGCTGGAGTTTCGGCGGCCTTCTGGCCTATGAGGCGGCCTGCCAGTATGCCGCGCTCGGGGGCGACTCTGGCCCGGTTCTGATTCTCGACACAGTGCTGGACAATACCAGGGACAAGCAGCTTGCCGCCAAGGGCGATGTGGAACTGCTGAAAAACCATCTCCATGAAGCCTTGGCCTTTGATGTGGACAAACTGCGGGCCATGAACAGGGCTGAGAGAATGACGTATCTGCTGGAATGCGGCGAAAAAGCCGGGCTGCTGCCGCCCAATTTCAGCCCTGCGCAGATGGAAAACCTGTTGCAGACATACAGGCTCAATACCATTGCCGCAGCACGTTATGACAACCCAACGCCGTCTGACCTGCGTATTCTGTATATCCGCGCTCTGGATTTTGCCAGTAATCCTTACATTGATTTTAACGACCAGTATCAGGGCTGGAGCCGCTTTTTGCCTGAGAAAAACATCACCCTCCGCTGGACTGCGGGCACGCATCAAAGCATGCTTTCACCCGGCCTTGCTGATGGCGTGGCAGAGCATATCTGCGATTTTTTAGGGCAGCAGGGTGAAGATGTGCCGACAGAGGAAGATGAGTGCGGGATGTCGATGGGGTGAGGCCGACATCAGCATCCCGCAGCGTGGACACACGCATAACGGCGCTATGCTATAGATATGACTAGAAGGGAGTTTTTACATGCAAAAAAGGGCTATCCGTTTAGGATAACCCCTTTCATATTTGGTGGGCAGTACAGGACTTGAACCTGTGGCCCCCGCCTTGTAAGGGCGGTGCTCAACCAACTGAGCTAACTGCCCGAAACAGCGTAGCACAGGCAGCTATATGCCCTGTTATTCAGCACATTGCAAGCGCAATTTTGCCGTTTCACTAGAGCAGCCCCGGTCGATGTGCCGGGGCTGTCAGAATACCAGCCTGATACTTTGCTTCGATTACAGTTATTTCATCTGGTTAAGATACGTCGCAATATCCTTCATCTGCGCGGGGGTCAGGCCCTGCACCGTCTGTTGCATTCGGGCTGCGGCACCTGTGGCATTGCTCAGGTTTTTGACCCTTTCCATGCCAGCCACCAGCGAATCTACAGGTTTGCCCTTCATTGCCGCAGGGCTGGCCGAATGACAGCCCGAGCACAGCTTGTTGTACATCTCCTCCCCTGTACCCGCGCTGTCCTGAGCCGCAACCGCAGTACCAGCCAGCAGCAGCCCGGCAGCCAAAAGAATTTTCAGTGAGTTAGCAGAAAAGGTCATGGAACCCTCCAGTGGGTTACTCTGTTTGAAAAGCCAGCCTGACCGCACAGCAGCCAGACTTTTGGTCTCATTCAGCATATGCTTCAAGGCCAGCACACCACAAGGGGTATTATGCGGCTCTACTGCGTAGGCTTGCGGCAGCTTGCAAGCCTGACACGCCAGTCATTCTCGCTGGACGACCAACTGCATAATGGCCTGTATGGAATCATTTTTTACACCTCAGAATGATGCATTTGCGTGGAAGTTCTGCACAATCCGCATATCCATTCCAAGGAAGCAGAGGCAGATGCGTTACAACACGGAGGGAGTTTAAAAAAGTCTCGGCCAGCTCTCTCCGATAGAATTTCGGAAAAAGCTGGCCGTTTGATTATTCGCTTTGGCCCTTTTTAATCTGTCCACCAGACGGGGAGCAGACCAATAAACGCCATTTAAAGTTTCACTTCAAGTTTTATTTCACCTGCAATTTCAGAAGTTAGAACAGAAAATCCGTGGATAGGAAGTTGGATTTTCTGTTGCGAACGATGTCCGAAATCAGTTCCTTGTTGGGTGCGGAACCCTTGGCTGCCACAAGTGTGCGGATGGAGAAGGCGCGCAGCGCATCGCTGACAGAAAGCGTGCCTTCCGCAGAGTCCTTGCGGCCTGTGAAGGGGAAGGTATCCGGCCCGCGCTGGCACTGGCTGTTGATGTTGACGCGGCACACCTGATTGACCATGGGGTCGATGAGTGCAGCCACGGCATCGGGGTCAGTGCCGAATATGCTGACCTGCTGACCGAAGGGCGAGGCTATCACCGCCTCTGCGGCTTCCGACACATCATTGTACGAAACCACAGGCACCACAGGGGCAAACTGTTCTTCCGTGTGCAGGCGCATGTCTGCGGTAACGCCCGCAACCAGCGTGGGGTAATACAGGGTGCGGTCAAAGGTGCCGCCGCGCGGGTTGGCAATGCGCGCGCCCTTGGCAATTGCTTCGTCCACCAGTTCACGCAGGTCGTCTATCTTGCCGGGCACGGGCAGAGGGGTGATTTTGACCCCCGGCTTCCAGGGCAGGCCCATGGGCAGGGCGGCAATGGCCTCGCTGAATTTTGCCAGAAATTCCTCAGTGCGCGAGGCGTGCACATAAAAGATCTTCAGGGCCGTGCAGCGCTGCCCGTTAAAGCTCAGCGCCCCGGTCACGGCCTCTGACACGGTCAAATCCATATCGGCGCAGGGCAGCACGATGGCTGCGTTTTTGGCGTCCAGCCCCAGCACGCAACGCAGCCTGTGGGGCGAGGGATGGTGACGGCGCAGGGCATCGGCCGCGCGGCTTGAACCGATAAAGGCCAGCACACTGATGCGGCCAGATTCCAGCGCGGGAATGGCCACACGCCTGTCGCCAAAGAGGATGTTCACCACCCCGGCGGGGAAGCAGTCGGCAAAGGCCTCAAGCAGGGGCGCGTAGAGCAGCTTGCCGATGCGGGGCGTTTTGACGATAACCGGGTTGCCCATGATCAGGGCCGGAATAAGCGTGGTGAAGGTTTCGTTGAGCGGATAGTTGAACGGCCCCATGCACAGCACCGGCCCAAGCGGCGCGCGGCGGATCTGGGCGTAAATGCCGCTCTCGATCACAAAGCGCGAGGAGGCGCGGTCAAGGTCTTTAAGGGCGTCCACAGTGGCGCGGATATAGTCAATGGTGCGGTCAAATTCCGCCCGGCAATCGTTGAGCGGCTTGCAGATTTCCCACACCATCAGGCGCACCACTTGATCGCGTACAGCTATCATGCGGCGGGCAAATTCTTCCACACGGGCAATGCGGTCTTCCACTCGCATGGTGGGCCATGCGCCGCGTCCATTGTCCCACGCCTTGGTTACGGCTTCCACTGCCGTCAGAGATTCCGCCTCGGTCAGTTCCGGGCAGGAGCCGATGACGCGCTGCTCACCGTTCACATACAGGGGCGAATGCACGGTGTGCATAGGGCCATTCCACTCAAGCAAGCGCCCGCCCACAAGATAGCGGCGCTCGTGAAGTGGCTCAAGAACGCAATCTTCAGGTATATTGTCCACATCCGGCGAAAAATCAGCGCCGGGCTGGGTATTGGCTTCGGTCATGTGTGCCTCCTGAACTTTCAGCAGATGAAAGCAGTGAAAAAGTTGTTGTCGTGTGGAGGGTAAGAAGCCGAGCGCTCCATGTCAATGAAGCCGACCCGCAACTTACTGGTACAGTTGAATATCTTTCCACACCTCATAGACTGCGCCGTGGGGATTCGATTCCACGGTGTTAGCCTGGTCAAAAATGTAGGTGAGCCGTCGCCCTGCCTCGTATTGAGGCCACAGGGGCGCAACGCCGGGGCCGTTGGGATTGCCCGTTTTTACAAAGTTCAGCCAGGCCCCGTGCATGGATTGCGTAAGCTCCTTGCGGCGAGATGCGGGCGTGAGCAGCCAGAAGGGATGATCATTGGTGGCAAGCGCGGTGGAAATCTCCGTTGAGTGTGCCGCGCCCAGCAAGAACAGCTCCGGCAGCAAGGGGGCGTAGTCAAAGCGGTACACGTAGGTGCGGTTAAAGGAGCTCTGGGCATCGGCGCTTTTGACCATATCCACCACAAAGGCCCGGTCGCCCGCGAGGGTCGTCAGTTTTTTCATGCCTTTTTCGCTGGCGTACAGCTCCGAGACCGCAGGGATACTGGCAGCCGCGCCGTTATCGCGCAGCATCTTTTCCACCTGTTGCCAGTCCTTGGGCAGCAGGCCCAGCAGGGCAAACAGCGTGCCTTCGTTGCGGTTGGTGCCAAGAATGACCTTAACGTCGCGGGCATTGCCCTGGGCCATGGCTTCCCACGGGTGCAGGGGCAGCAGGTCGTCCTTGACCGGGCCGGGCATGAAGATGCCGGGGTGGCGGCGCGGGCCTTCCTTGAGCGTGAACGTAGCCGCCGCAAGCATGTCCTGCGCGGGCATTTCCAGTAATTTGGCAATGTCTGTGCGCGGATTGATACCCAGCTTTTCAAAAAAGATGGCGTTGTTCATCTCGACCATGCGGCGGGATTCGGTATTTCCTGTGACGCCGCTCTCCGCGATGGCCTTCTGGAACAGCCCCTTTGCAGCGGGCGATGCCAGCATGTTGTACACGCCCGTGCCGCCTGCGGATTCGCCCGCTATGGTCACGTTGTTCGGGTCGCCGCCAAATGCGGCGATATTGTCCCGCACCCAGCGCAGGGCGGCAATCTGGTCTGAAACGCCGCAGTTGGATTCAAACCTCTTGTCGTACATGGAAAAATCATAAAAACCCAAGGGGCCGACGCGGTAGTTGAAATTGACAAATACCACGCCGTCTCTGGCAAAGGATGCGCCGTCATACATGGGGTCGCTGCCTTCGCCCATGTGGTACGCGCCGCCGTATATCCATACGAATACAGGCAGCTTGGCGTCTTTGGCGGCGGTCAGGGGCGCCCACACGTTGAGGTACAGGCAATCCTCGCTGGCGGGAACCCGCGAACGCTCAAGCCCGAACATGTTCATGTACTGGATGGGCTTGTTGCCAAAGGCTGCGCACTTTTTAACGCCCTGCCAGGGGGTAGGCGGCTGGTTGCGCCGAAAACGCAGTTCACCTACAGGCGGTGCGGCATAAGGAATGCCAAGCCATGTTTTGACGCCAGCCGCCGCAAAACCTTGCACTTCGCCATACTGTGTGGCTGCAAGAGTGTCAGCGGACGTTTCATGACGGGATACTGGGCGGGCACAGGCGCACAAGAGCAACACCACCAGGATGAGGATGCGGTTTTTCATAACAGTTTCCCATGTCAGGACAATGTCCGGTCATATTCAGCCTTATCACATCAGTAACTTTTGGAATAGCCGCAAAATGAAAACTGTCGTGATTATCCCGACTGAACATCAGAACTGTTAATTTTAACTACCAGTTTTGAGATGCCGCGTTTTTGCCATGTTCCCTGTTTGTAGCATTTTCTGCTTCGCAAATTGCCTACAATATCGGAACGCTCAGAAAGTTGGATAGCATTCCATGGTTTTTCTTCAATTTTTCCATCCTGATAATGCTCATACCTTGTTGCCTTGCGGTGTTTGAGAAGCAAAGCTTTGAATGTCTTGTGGTCACTAGGAATCAGTTCAATGGGAAGCGTTTGAACATGCACTGTGGAGTCTGGCATTTGGGAAGTATTGGTTGGCTTGGGTGGTGGGGTTTGCGATCTTTGGCTGAAGAGTGCCACCAGTTGCACAGCACGCAGAAAAAGTTCGCTCGTGTCAGCCACTTTATTTTGAAGTAAGATAATTTCGTCCAGGACTTTGCCTTTGAAATCATTATTGATAATTGTGCTGAATAAAAAGTGTTTGCGACGGCCATCAAAGAATGTTTGCAGAATTTGTGCCGCATCATTGATATCAGACTCTCTTGAAGGAGCTACTTTTGGGGACAGGAACAAAATTTTAGCCGGAATGCCGGGGAAGTGGCGTTCAAGCGTCAGCGCGGTACGGAACATTTTTTTAATGACCCTTGCCGTTGTTGCGTCCTTTAAGCCATATTGCAATCCTTTCGTATGGAATGCGATATCAGCAGCGATAATTTTTTCAACTTTCCCTTGGGCAACTCGTATACCAAGTACATCAATTTCGGCTTGACCAAGAAACTGTGTAAGGTTTGATGTCTTTTTAACAACTTCTTCAGAAAATTGAACCTTACCTTCATTAAACCATTGTTCAAGCTCAGGAGTAATTTCGGCTGGCCACTTTGGCGATGGTTTCCAGTTCAGCTCAGCCATTTGGCAACCTATGCAATGGCGTATCCAAGTTCTTATCAGCGATTCTCCCATTTCAATTTTCATGGGTACTCCGATACTACGGGATTTTCACAGAAATATATTGAAAATGCCTTGGTGGACTTATTCGTGCATGCATTTTGTGCTGCACCAGTAACATTCTTTTGTATATGAAAACATAGAATACCTCGTCAATAAGTACAATAATACGGCAAGAAGCATTCATACATAAAACAAAGGCTCCCGGTCTGCGCCGTGCAAGCGCAAACCGGGAGCCTGGATGGCGGGGGAGGACAGGCCTAGCCCTGCTTCATCTCCTGAATCAGGGCGGCGAGCTTTTTGGCCTGCTCGGTGAGGTCGGCAACGGCGGTGGAAGCCTGATTCATGGCCTCTGCCGTCAGGCGCGAAACCTCGTTGACCTCAACAATGCTGCGGTTGATTTCTTCGCTTGCTGCCGACTGCTCTTCACTGGCGGCGGCAATGGCATTCACCTGATCAGCCGTGGCGGTCACAACCTCCACAATGCCTTGCAGGGCCTCGCCGGATTGCCCGGCCAGATCCGTGGCCACGCCGATGGAACCCACAGCGTTTTCAACGCCCTGCATGCTTTTGGCGGTGCTGTCCTGAATGGCCTGAATGGCCTTGGCCACATCGCTTGTGGAAACCATGGTCTTTTCTGCTAGCTTGCGCACTTCGTCAGCCACAACGGCAAAACCCCTGCCGGCATCGCCAGCACGGGCGGCCTCGATGGCCGCGTTCAGCGCCAGCAGGTTGGTCTGGTCAGCAATGTCGGAAATAACGCCCATAATCTGGTTGATGGCCTGCGCGTGCTCGTTCAGGCGGTTCATGTCTTCCTTGAGCGAAAGCGAGTGGGTCTGCACCTCGGTGATGCTTTCCACGGCGTTTTGTACGATCTTTGCGCCAGCAAGAGCCTTGTCGCGGGTTTCGAGCGATGCGCCCGATGCCAGCCCGGCGTTTCTGGCAACGTCCTGAACCGTGGCGTTCATTTCATTCATGGCGGTGGCTGCGCCAGAAAGCATCTTGGAAGATTCTTCCGCGCCTTCATCAGAGCGTTTGATCTGGTGCGAGAGGTCAGATGAAGCGGAGGAGAGCGCCTCGGCAATGGATTCAAGCTGATGGGCGGCGGCGAGCATGCCTTCCCTGCGGGCCGATTCTGCGCGCAGTTTGGCTTCTTCGGCAGCGGTCTGCGCTACTTTTGCGTGATCCAGGGCTTCGGCGGCCTGACGGGTTTTGTCGGCTGCTTCTTGAATGCGGCCATGCAGGTTTTCTATCATCATGCCCAGCGAACTATTAAGCCGCCGGATTTCGAGCGGACAGGATGCCTTGAGCGTGGGCAGGGCGGCCTCCTGACCCTGGGCGACCTTTTCTGCTTCAACGGTAATTTGCCGCAGGGGCCGACAGATAATGCGGGTAATCAGCCATGCAAAGCCAAGAATGACAGCAAGGATGCCCCCGCAAATAAGCAGCTCAAGATTATCGTAATGGTCGTTTCTCTCGGCAACCAGGTTGGCAACGCGAGTGCGTTCCGCCTCTACGCTGTCGATATACACGCCAGTGCCGATAATAACATCAGTGCCTGGTATCATGCGTGTGTAGGCCAGTTTGGGCTGTATGCCAGCCCCCGGCTTGTCAAAGCGGTAAGCCACGAACGCTCCGCCCTTTTTGGCGGCTTCAATCAACTCGCGTATAAAATAGACCCCATCGCTGTCTTTGAGATCAATAACATTTTTGCCGTTCTGCGACTTGTTGGTGGGCACGTTTATACGAGTGCCGTCTGTTTTATAGGTAAACAGGTAGCCCTCGTCGTTGGGAAAGAAACGCTGATAATCGGTGTATTTTTCAATCAGCGCGTACTGCTCCTTGGGGTCGGTAACCCCCTTGAGCCTGTCGGCAAGGTCTTGGGCGGCAACATCAACAACACTTTTCAGGCCGTACTCATACTTTGACTGTAATGCCGACGAAAGCTGGGGAATGGTTACTTCCGTAAAAACCAGTGTGGACATGTGGGTGTTGGTGAAAAAAAGGGTCGCCATGCCTACGACAAACCCACAGCAAAGGGTAACAAGCCACATTCTCACATTCATCTTTTACCTCGCAGGGGGAATAACCATATTTTATGAAATGCGTTATCAAATTCTTTTTAAAAGGGCTTAAATTATGCCCATCTGAGTCTGATTCTAAGAAAAATATCGGATAATGCCAACATTATGTTATGGCAATATGTCAAATTTGCAAAAAAAAATGCACATCCAGAGATATTTGCAGAACTTTACTAGATTTTTCACATATCAACACCAGTTTTTGTGCATGGTATCAAAACTTAAACACTGTAACTTTTTTTTGATGCAGGGCCTCAATTTATTCTTGCCCATCGAAAAGGTTTGTAGCAAACTCAATTTCCCCCCTGCGCCAGAGGCCGAACGCAACCGCCAGTGTGGATCCGCCGGTTGGAGCGCAGAGGCTGTCTTTTGACAGTCCCATGCTTCAACTCGTGGTGCGTTTTGGTCATGTCTTCAGACTATACCAAAAGGTCAGTCAACTTTGCACCCTACGAGAGGGTTCATTCGCGTCCCTGTAGCCCAGTTTTGCGGGCTGGTCTTCAAGTGACGCATTTTCCCGAGGTTAACAGCTATGTGCAGAATTGGTTCCATCAAGAGCAAGACGCCTGTACCCCCCTCAATGGCGCTCAATCTAATGCTGCCGCAGCAGGAAGGGCATGACAACTCCGGTTTTGCTATGGTTATGCAAGACCTGGAGGGCGTGTTCAGCCACTACAAAGACAAGCCCCTGCTTTCATTGGCCTGCACCCCCGAGGGTGTGCAACTGGTCAACGACTACATGGAAGAAAAGGGTTTTGTGCAGGTTGCCCAGTGGGTGCCTGAAGTGGACAAACGCCCCGGCCTCAAGATTGAGGCCATGCCCCGTTACGTCTTCCGCAACTATGACTACCCCGAGGAATACCGTTCCCGTAGTCAGGAAGAACGCGAAAACCTGCTGCTGGACACACGCCTTGAGCTGCGGGGCTTGTTGGCCGAGAAAAAGAATGGCTTTGTCTATTCGTTCTGGCCCGATGTACTGACCCTTAAAGAAATCGGTGATCCTGCCGACATAGCTGTATATTTTCGACTATGGAAAGACGATGGCCGCCTGACCGCGCGCAACATCGTGACCCAGTGCCGCCAGAATACCAACTACGCCATCGTGCGTTACGCTGCGCATCCCTTCTTTTTGCAGGGCTACACTGTGTGCGCCAACGGCGAGAACACTTTTTTCACCAAGAACAAAGAGTTCCAGAAGTCGCTGCACAGGGGTTATGTGGGTTTTGAATCCGACTCGCAGAACTTTCTGTACACCTTGCATTATGTCTTGCATGAGCTGCGCTGGCCCATCAAGTATTACAAGCACGTGATCACGCCCCTGCCTTTTGTGGAGGCGGAACAGCGCGCTGACCGCAAGGTGCTGAATCTTATTCGCGAATCCCTCGCGCATCTGGAGATCAACGGCCCCAACACCATCATCGGCCTTCTGCCTGACGGCAAGATGATTACCTGCTGCGACTCCAAAAAGCTGCGGCCCGTTGTTGTGGGCGTAAACTCGGACATGGTGGCCATCGCCTCCGAGGTCTGCGGTCTGAACGCCATCATGCCTGACCGCGACATCTCCAACGACATCTATCCCAATGAGCGGGAAATGGTGGTTATTGACAACGATCTGGCGGTGCAGCGATGGAATCAGTAAGAACTCAGGACGTAAGTGTTAACGACCTGCGCTGGAAGATAGAATACCGCCCCGATTTGTGCACCATGTGCGGCTCGTGCGTGGCGGCGTGTACTTTCAACGCCATTGAAGTGGGCATGATGCGCCGCAGCATCACGCTTTCGCGCAAGGCCTTTCCCGACCCGACGCAGGAACATTCCGCGCGCCCGGTCATCATGCAAAAGGCCAGCATACCCAACGCCTGCGTGGGTTGCGGCATGTGCGAAAAAATCTGTCCCAACGCGGCTATCAAACCCGTGCGCAACCAGGATACGCGGTTTCCCCTGTTGGCGCGTCACCACGGCCCCGTCAAACGGGGCGGGCGCACCAACCTGAACCCGCCGCGCACGCTCGATTCCATCTTTGTGGGCCGCATCAGCCAGATGACCGACCCCGCGCTGGATTCCGAGCGTCACACCTTTGATATCCGCTCCCCCCTTGGCCGCGTCATGCTTGCCAAGGAACTGCCCCTGCGCGTTGACGGCGACAGCCTTGTGCTGACCGAGCGCACCCCCCCGGTGCACTGGATTTACCCCGCCATCTTCAGCGACATGAGCATCGGCGCGCTCTCCACCCGCGCGTGGGAAGCCATTGCCCTTGCCGCAGCCTATCTTAATGAACACTGCGGCATGCCTGTGCGCATGTGCTCGGGCGAGGGCGGCATGCCCATCAAGCTGCTGGAATCCGACCAGCTCAAGTACATGATCCTGCAGATCGCCTCCGGTCACTTCGGCTGGAACCGCATCATCAAGGCCATGCCCCGTATGAAGACCGACCCGGCGGGTGTGCTCATCAAGATTGGTCAGGGTGCAAAACCCGGCGACGGCGGCCTCTTGCCCGCAGCCAAGGTGGCTCCGCACATTCAGGCCATCCGTGGCGTACCCAAGGCGACCCTGCATTCGCCGCCGAACCATCAGGGCCTGTATTCCATTGAAGAATCCGTGCAGAAAATGCACCTTTCGCTCAATGCGGCCTTTGGCTTCCGCGTGCCGGTGGCTATCAAGTGCGCGGCATCTGCCACGTCTGTTTCCGTCTACAACAACCTGTTGCGCGATCCCTACAAGATCTGCGGCGGGTTCTTCATCGACGGCATTCAGGGCGGCACTGGCGCTGCCAACGAGGTTTCGCTGGAGCACACCGGGCATCCCATTGTTTCCAAGCTGCGCGACTGCTACATGGCTGCCGTTGCCCAGGGTCTTCAGGGGCAGATTCCCCTGTGGGCTGGCGGCGGCATAGGCCTGACCGGCAACGCGGCTGCGGATGCCTTCAAGATGATCTGCCTTGGCGCCAACGGCGTTATCATCGGCAAGATCCTCATCCAGTTGCTGGGCTGCGTCGGCAATGAGCATGGCCGCTGCAATGCCTGTAATACCGGCAAATGTCCCACGGGCATATGCACCCAGGATCCGCGTCTGGTCAAAAGGCTGGATGTGGACAGGGGTGCGCAGAACATTGTGGACTACATGCTGGCCTTTGACTCCGAACTGCGCAAGCTGCTGGCCCCTGTGGGCAACAGTTCGCTGCCGGTTGGGCGTTCCGACGCCCTGGTTACCACGGACAAGGCTGTGGCCGACAAGCTGGATATCCAGTACGCCTGTTAGATTTTGGCGAGGAGCAGAACATGCTGCGCGTTAGCACGGTAGACGAACACAAGCGCATGTCCACCCAGGATTTGCTGCTGGCCATTGAGGCGGCGGTAGAGAAGGGTGAGACTGACTTTTATATTGAGGCCTCGGGCCAGCACGATATCGGCGGCCCCCTGTGGAACAAGGAAGGAAAAAAGCTGACCTTCAAGGTCAGCAACCCCGGTCAGCGGGTAGGCTCCATGTGCCTGCCCAACACCGAAATCCTGGTTGAAGGCTCCGCCTCGGCGGACGTAGGCTGGTTGAACGCGGGCGGGCGCATTGTGGTGCGCGGCGATGCGGGTGACACTGCGGCCCACTGCGCGGCAGCCGGTACTGTTTACATTGGTGGCCGCGCGGGTACCCGCTCAGGCTCCCTGATGAAGCACGACCCCCTTTATGAAGCCCCGGAACTCTGGGTGCTCAAGAGCGTGGGCAGCTTCTCTTTTGAATTCATGGGCGGCGGCAAGGCCGTTGTGTGCGGCCATGACAGCCAGAACATTGCCTCGGTCATGGGCGAACGCTCCTGCGTCGGCATGGTTGGCGGTGCTGTTTACTTCCGTGGGCCTGTTGGACAGCTGCCCAAGGACGTGCGCCTTAATCCCCTGGACGATGAAGATATCGCCTGGCTTGATGCTGGTCTTGACGACTTTCTGATGGCCATTGATCAGCCCAGCCTGCGCAGCGAACTGTGCGACTGGAGCCAGTGGCAGAAGATCACGCCGCTGCCGTTTGAGGAGCGCGGCCAGAAGGAAGTCTTGAGCCTTGGGCAGTTCCGCAGCAAGGAATGGATACCCAGCGGTATTTTCAGCGATGTGGCCCCCGATGACTTTATGGTCAACGGCCTGGTGGCGCGCGGCGATTACCGCCTGCGTGTGCCCATGTGGCAGAACGCCGAGTATGCCGCCCCTTGCGAATTCAACTGCCCGGCGTCCATCCCCACCCAGCGCAGACTTAACCTTCTGCGTGAAGGTAATGTGGAAGAAGCCTACCGCATGGTGCTGGATTACACGCCGTTCCCCGGTTCCGTCTGCGGCAGCGTGTGCCCCAACCCCTGCATGCAGAGCTGCACGCGCACTGATCTGGACAGCCCTGTGCAGATCGGCAAGCTCGGTTCCTATTCTGCGGATATCACGGTCGAAAAGCCCAAAACCCGCACCGGCAAGCACATTGGCGTGATCGGCGGCGGTGTTGGCGGCCTCACGGCTGCCTGGCAGCTCGCCCGGCTGGGCCACGACGTCACCGTGTACGAAGCCGATTCCGTTATGGGCGGCAAGCTTGAGCAGGTGATTCCCCGTGCCCGTCTGAACCATGACCTGCTGCGCAAGGAACTCAAGCGCATTGAGGACATGGGCGTGACCTTTGTGAACAATTGCCCTGTTGACGCCAAAAAGTTCGAGGAACTGCGCAAAAAGCACTCTGCTCTGGTGGTCGCCACCGGCGGGCATGTGCCGCGCATCTTCCCCTGGCCCGGTCACGAAAAGATCGTGGCTGGCATCGACTTTCTGAAGGCCATCAACAAGGGCGAAAAGCCCGCCGTGCCCGACAGCGTGATTGTTATCGGTTGCGGCAACGCGGGTATGGACGCCGCTGTGGGCGCATACGCCATGGGCGCCAAGCAGGTGACCTGCATCGACGTGCAGAAGCCCGCCGCCTTTGCTCACGAAATTGAGCATGTTGAAGGACTGGGCGGCAAACTTGTGTGGCCCGTGCAGACCAAGGAAGTCACCGATAACGGCATCATCACCCAGGAAGGGACGCTCATTCCCGGCAAGATGGTCATTATCACCATTGGCGAATCGCCCGACCTCTCCTTCCTGCCGGAAGGTCTGGAAAAGTTCCGCGAATGGATCGTGCCCAAGCCCGACCTCAGCATCATGGACGGCGTTTTTGCAGTGGGCGACGTTATCAAGCCCGGTCTGCTGGTGCATGCCATTGGCACGGGCCGCGATGCCGCCTTTGCCGCTGATGCCTTTGTGCGCGGCGAAACCTACACGCCGGAAAAGAAAAAGCTCGTGCCTTCCACGCGTCTGCACACGGCCTATTTTGCCAAGTGTCATGACCGTGAGCTGCCTACGCCGCAGGATGAATTCTCCCGCTGCGTGAGCTGCGGCACCTGCCGCGATTGCAAGATGTGCCTCAAATCCTGCCCGGAAAAGGCCATCGACCGCAACGAAACCGCTGGCGGCGGATTTGAATACGTTTCTAATCCTGCCCGCTGCATCGGCTGCGGCATCTGCGCAGGCATCTGCCCCTGCGGCATCTGGACCATGTATCCCAACTGGGACATGAGCTAGACCTCTGGCGGGCTTTTGTCTGCCCTGAATGAACGCAAAGCCCCCTTTCTCCCGCCACACGGGTAAGAGAGGGGGCTTTTTGCGCCGCCAGTGTCGGGCATCCTGCACTTTTGTTTGAGGCAAAATTATTGCATACTGGCGGAAGGCACAGTTTATCTGTATTCAGTCCGCGCTGCATTTCGCCCTGGTTTGCGCGCAATCGCAGTATGCGGTTTCACTGCCAGCATTTTCAGGAGAATTTCAATGGATGTTTTTGAAGCGCTGTTTACCCGCCGCAGCATACGTAAATTCACGGCTGAGCCTGTGAGCGATGAAGATTTGCAGCTCGTACTCAAGGCCGCCATGTGCGCGCCCAGCGCACACAACAAACAGCCCTGGCACTTTGTGGTTGTGCGCGACAAAGCTTTGCTGGCATCCATTGCCGAGCGGCACCCTTATGCCAAAATGGCCGCCGAAGCGCCTGTGGTGATTGTGGTTTGCGCCAATCCGGATGAAGCCAAAGCTCCCGGCTACTGGCAGCAGGACTGCACGGCTGCTCTGGAAAACATGCTGATTGCCGCGCGCGGCCTGAACCTTGGCACGGTGTGGTGCGGCATGTACCCCTTTGAAGACCGCGTTGAACCCATCCGCGAACTGCTCAATGTTCCGGCCCAGATCAACATGCTTGGTCTTGTGGTTATGGGGCACCCTGCGCAGCCTTTTGCCGAGGCGGACAGATTCAACGAAAGCAAGGTTCATCTGAACGGCTGGTAAACATCGCTACTCCGCAACCTTGAGGCCTGCACTCATGGATTCACAACCATTGCACTCCAGCGCCGGCTGCGCGCCGCACATTATTGTAGATGACGCGCAACCGGATGATATGGCGGCAGTACAGGGCATTTATGCCTGGCATGTGCTGCACGGGCTGGCAACTTTTGAAGAGCTGCCGCCCAGTGTGGAAGAAATGGAGCGCCGCCGTCAGGCAGTGCTTGCATCTGGTTTGCCCTATCTGGTGGCCCGGCAGGACAATACCGTTGTGGGCTATTGCTACGCTGGTCTGTACGGTGCGCGGTCGGCTTACAGATTTTGCCTTGAAGATTCCATCTATGTTGCGCAAGAGGCCATGGGGCAAGGACTTGGGCATGCGCTGCTGCAAACGCTCATTGAGAGGTGCGAGCGCGGCCCCTGGCGGCAGATGGTGGCTGTTATCGGCCACAGCGGCAACGCTGGTTCCATTGCCCTGCATGCGGCGCATGGCTTCAGGCACACGGGTTTGCTCCAGTCTGCTGGCTACAAGCTCGGCCAATGGGTTGATGTTGTGCTGATGCAGCGGGCACTGGGCCCTGGTGACACCACCAAGGCACTGTAATCGCGAGGCAGCTGCGCAAAAAATTGCGGCAGCATAGCGTAATCACAAAAAAAGCCTGTGCGGTACGGAATTTGTCCTTCTCAGGAATATTCCGCAACGCAGCAGGCTTTTTGTCATACTTGCCGGTCAGGCATACTCAGGGCATGACTGCCAATCGTAGTGCTACACGCCCAGGGCGATCATGGCGTCAGCCACCTTGCGGAAGCCCGCAATGTTCGCGCCCATCACAAGGTTGCCCTTGTGGCCGAATTCTGCGGCAGTGGCAGCGGCACGCTGGTGAATATCATACATGATGTGCTTGAGCTGGTTGTCCACCGCTTCAAACGTCCAGCGCTGCATGCTGGCATTTTGCGCCATTTCAAGCTGGCTGACCGACACGCCGCCCGCGTTGGCGGCCTTGGCGGGGCCGTATGCGATGCCGGAAGAAATAAAGGCATGCACTGCGTCAAGCGTAGAGGGCATGTTTGCACCTTCTGCCACGCAACCGCAGCCGTTGGCCAGCAGGGTTTCCGCGTCCGCAATGTTCAGTTCGTTCTGCGTCGCGCAGGGAAAAGCCGCAAAGCAGGGCACGTTCCACACGGCATTGCGACCCGCGGGATAAGACGCCACAGGCGTGTATTTGGCGGAAGAAACCAGCTCCGCATAGCGGGTGAGGGGGCCGCGCTCAATTTCTTTCACCTGCTTGAGCACGTCCAGCCTGATGCCCTCTGGGTCATAGATCATGCCGCGCGAGTCGGAAACGGTCACAGGCTTTGCGCCCACCTGAATAAGCTTCTGGCAGCAGTGGATAGCCACGTTGCCCGCGCCGGAAACCGTGCAGACCTTGCCTTCAAGGCTCTGGCCGCGCGCATCAAGCATGGCCTGGGCAAAATACACAGCGCCGTAGCCTGTGGCTTCAGGCCGCGCCAGCGAGCCGCCAAAGAGCAGATTTTTGCCGGTAAGTACACCCTCGTAGCGCCGAGTCAGGCGCTTGTACTGCCCAAAAAGAAAGCTGATTTCCTGACTGCCCACGCCAATATCGCCAGCTGGCACGTCAACTGTTGCGCCAATATGCGTCCAGAGTTCCGTCATGAATGCCTGGCAGAAGCGCATGATCTCCGTCTTGGATTTACCCTTGGGGTTAAAATCAGAGCCGCCCTTGGCGCCGCCGATGGCAAGGCCCGAGAGCGAGTTTTTGAAAATCTGCTCAAAACCAAGAAATTTCAGCACGCCCTGATTCACGCTGGGGTGAAAGCGCAGACCGCCCTTGAACGGGCCAAGAGCCGAGTTGTACTGAACCCTATAACCCCGGTTAACCTGAACCTGTCCTGTGTCGTCCATCCATTGTACGCGGAAGGAGACGCAGCGTTCCGGCTCCACAATCCGCTCAAGGATTTTCATTTTTGCGTATTCAGTTTGCTTGTCCAGGATGGGCTGCAGACTTTGCAACACCTCTTGTACAGCCTGCAAAAAAACAGGTTCATGGGGATAGGTTTCTTTAAGGTTATTTAACACTCGTTCAACATAAGGCATGTTGCTCTCCTGATAGGGGGGATAAGGATTGCACGAAAAAATTTCCGCATAACATTGATTCAAGCAGGTTTTTTTTAGACAAGATGATGCAGTTTGACAAGAATTTAAAAAAATACGTAATCCGATATGGGGGATGTGACGTTTGCGACAAAAAGCCCCGGTCGGCTTGAGAGGCTGACCGGGGCTGAATGACGGGAATGGGAAAATTTATGGCATCAGCCAGCAAAAGGTTCTTGTGGCGCCTCCAGCGCAGCGTGTAACGCTTCGTCCAGTGTCGGGTGCGCAAACATGAAGGCATTGAGCGCAGAGCCGTGGTATTGGCCTATGAGCAGCAACTGCGCCGCTGTGACAAGGTGCGAAACCCCGTGCCCCAGAGCTGCAATGCCGACAATGCTGTCGTTCTGCCACACAATTTTGATAAAGCCGGACGCGTCGCCCCCGGCCTGGGCAATGGCGTTACCCATGAGTTGCGCCTTGGAAACAGCCACCGGGCCGCTCTGGGCCTGGGCCTGCCTGGCGGTAATGCCCACACGCATGATTTCCAGGCTGCCGTAAACGCAGGAAGGCACCGGCCCGGAAGCGTAAGGGCCGCTTTGCGCCCCAATAATGCGCCGCGCCACATACGCGCCCTGATGCTCCGCAGCATGCGCCAACAGGGTTTGTCCGTTAATGTCGCCAATGGCGTAAACGTTTGGGGCAGCCATAAGGTGCTCGTCAACAGTGATGAACCCGCGCGCCTGAAGCGTGCATCCGGCTTTTTCCGCTCCAAGATTATCAGTGTTGGGCGTTCTGCCTACAGCCACAAGAGCCTTGGCGGCGGTCAGTTCCCTGCCGTCCTCAAGTACGAGCACAGCCGCGCCCTCGCGCGTTGTCAGCGATGCAGCCTTAACGCCTGTGATGCAGGTTATGCCGGTTTTGCCAAGGAGCTTTGCCATTTCCTGACCAAGATCGGCATCTTCCGTTGGGGCAAGGTGGGGTGCGGCTTCTACAATGGTGACCTTGCTGCCCATTGCGTTGAAAAAGTCGGCCATTTCAAGGCCGATGGCCCCCGCGCCCACAACAATCAGGCTTTCCGGCACAGCGGGCACGCGCAGCATGTCCGTGCTGTCCAGAACGGCATCATGGTCGGGCGTCATGCCAGGGAATGCAGCGGATCGGGAACCGCCAGCAAGGATTATGTGTTCTGCCCGCAGATTCAGCACCGTGCCGTCTGCGGCTGTCACCAAAACCTCCGAGGGGCTGGTGCAGGCGGCGCGGCCTTCAATAAGCGTTACGCCAAGCTGCTCCAATCCCTTGCTCAAGGTCTGGGACGAGGCTTTGACAAAACGCTGAATGCGTTTTTGCAGAGCATCGTAATCCACCTCAATGCTGCCCTTGGCTACGCGTTGGCGCTCAAGACCACGCAGCAATCCCGCAGGAGCGGTTGCGCCCAGCAGCAGCTTGGTAGGGATGCAGCCGCAGTTAAGGCATACGCCGCCCATATGGGTGCTTTCCACCAGCGCCACGGATTTCCCGCCACGGGCAAGTATACCTGCGGCCTTGGCTCCGCCAGGCCCGCCGCCGATAATGACAACATCAAACGTATTCATGCGCTTCTCCGGATATTGGCAGTTGGGCATGTGTCACACGCACGGTTAATCACTGCGTGGCTGTCATGGCCCCACTGAAGGCTGCTGTTGTAGGGAAAGGCCGCTGGCTCCGCGCTAGGCGCAGTAGAACTCGGCTTGTGGCTGAGCATAGTACGGTGTCTTGAACACATTGTCACCATGCGCGCTCTGGCGGCGGCGATAGACTGCATATTCTGTGTATCGAGGTGGCGCTGTGCTTTTGCCGGGGCATCCAAAAAATATTTTTTATAATCACGCATTTAATTAAAATCGTGATAATTTAATCGCATGAAATAACAGAATATTAATATTTATCAATGTAACGCTGCGAGTGGTTGGCTATTTTACTGCAAAGCCTGTAGTCTTGCTCCATACAAAGCGGAGGTTGTCCTCCCCCCGATTATTGAAGTCACTCCGCAAACTGAAGGAGAATCATATGGAAACCAGCGCAAGAAACGTTTTTTCCGGAAAAGTTGTTGCCGTTAACTCCGGCGCAGTCAATGATGAAGTGGAATTGTCCGTTGAAGGCGGGATCAGCATTGTTGCTTCCATTACCAAGGTGAGCACCAAGAATCTTGGCCTTAAGCCCGGCACCAGCGCAATGGCTCTCATCAAGGCCAGCTTTGTGCTGCTGATGAATGATGCAGAAAACTACCTGCTCTCTACTCGCAACCAGTTTGCCGGTACCGTGAGCAAGGTCACCCCCGGCGCGGTCAATGCCGAGGTTATCGTTGAACTGCCCGGCGGCGCTTCCATCGCCTCCATTGTGACCATGGGCAGCATCAAGAACCTTGGCCTGGAACCCGGCAAAAAGGTTACCGCCATTGTTAAGGCCTCGCAGGTTATTCTTGCTGTAGCCAAATAGATCGATTCATCGAGTTTAGGTTAGGGCCATTCTCACTGGCCTTGACCGGTAGCGGCTCTGCTGTTTGCAATAAACGGCAGAGCCGAATTTTTTGCTCTGTCCTGCGTATATAATGCGTATATAACATACTGAAAAGTTATTATTTTTGAACACCTGCCGCGCCTGACCCAAAAAAATTTGACCTGACCATATAGCCTGCGGCCTCGCCTTCTGATATTTGAGGCGGCGCGGGTGGCTTGCGCCGCGCCTCGGCAAAGGGCAGACCCCCTGTAATACTCGTACTACTGGAATTTTATGAACAAAAAACTCGTGCGCGATTCATTTGTGGTTGGGGCGGCCTTGTTCGCCATGCTTTTTGGCGCGGGGAATGTGGTTTTTCCCCCCTACATTGGCCTGACGGCGGGATCGCAGTGGTTCACGGGTTTTTTGTGCTATTACGCGGCAGATGTGGGCCTTGCCCTGCTGACCATTTACGCCATGCTGGCTTCTTCTTGCATTGACAGAAAGGAAGGGCTTTTTTACAGGCTTGGCGGAACCCCGGCTATGCTCATGATGTTGGCAATCATTATGTGCATTGGGCCGTTGCTGGCCATTCCACGTACCGGGGCTACCGCCTTTGCCATTTCTTTTGCGCCGCTTGGCTACTCGTCAAAGGGGTTCAGCCTTGCCAAGGTTCTCTATTCAGCGGCTTTTTTTGGCATTTCTACCTTACTGGCGTATCGCGAATCAAATATGGTGGACGCCATTGCCCGCTACCTTTCACCCATCAAGATCGGCGGTTTTATCCTGATTGTATGCGCCGCCGTAGCCTGGCCGCTGGGAGAAATCGACGCCAACGTGCATGACGCCAAGGTTGCGTGGAACAGCATTCTCGCCGGATATCAGACTCTGGATGTCATGGCCGCGTTGGTTTACGGTTTTATTATCGTGAATACGCTCAAGGCCAAGGGCTATACCTCAGGCAGTCAGAAGGCGCTTTCCGTTGGCCTGTCCAGCCTTGTGGCAGGGGTGCTGTTGTTCATAATCTACGGCGGGCTGTGCTATCTTGGTGCGGCAGGTTCCGGCCTGTATCCGGCTGATACGGAAAAAGGCGCGCTGGTATCCAGCCTTGTGGGCGGGCTTTTTGGGCGTGCCAGCAATTGGCTGCTGGCTGTAGTGATAAGTGTTTCCTGCATGGCAACGGCTGTGGGGCTGATAGGCACCACGGGCACCTTTATTTCGCAGTTCAGCAAGGGGCGCTTCAGTTACAGGGCTGTGGTCATCACCACTGGTTTGTTCAGCATGGTGGCCTCAAACGTGGGGCTGGACAGCATCATTTCGCTTGCGGCGCCAGTGCTGATTTTTCTGTACCCAGGCACTTTGACTGTTATCGTGCTTTCACTGTTTGATAAGTACATCAAGAACGACAACATCTTCCGTTTTGCTACGGTTGGCGCTTTGCTGAGCAGCGGCCTGAGCGTGCTTGAAGATTTTGGGCTGCCCATCAAGCTGACAGCCCTGCTGCCTTTTGAATCTGTGGGGCTGGGCTGGATATTGCCCGCCCTGATTTTTGGCATTGCAGGTTTTTTTGTGCGCCAGGGCAAAGGCAGGGCGTAGTATCCAGGCAGCTATTGCTGCTGGCGCTTTGCGCCTCGCATCTCTTTTGCGGAAGTCAAGATCAGCGCTGATTAGCCATGATCAGCAGCATGCGACGGGGCGGGCGTTCCAGGCGCTGTAGCGTCAATTTTGCCAAAGCACCTGTCGTCAATCATGATATGCTGGGCTGTGAGTTCGTAAATCATAAAACGGAGCAAGGCCGCAAGGCCTGCACCATCGCGCTGAAACTGGGCCAGAAGGATGTTGGCTCTGTCCAGCAGGCGCTGATGCGCCTGCAAGTGCGAGGGCGCATCCGGGTATCCGATCTGGTTCAGGATGTGCTCCTCAAACTGAAAATGCTCCACCGTGTCCGCCAACAGGCCTTCAACGGCGGCGGTAATTGCTTTTTTGTCAGCGCCGGAGCTGTCCAGTTGCAGCAGGTTGTTGACTGTTGCAAACAGATTGCGGTGCTGCCTGTCAATCTCCTCATGCCCGCATTCGTATGTTTCGCTCCACTGAAGGCGCAATGCGCTTGAAGGGCTGCAAATAAAATTGCTGATACTGCCGTCCAGATCCTCCACCCTGACCTGATTGCGGCCACTAACTTTAGCTCTGTACAGAGCCATATCTGCCCGTTGCATCCATTCTTCCATAGTATCAGTTGCCCGACAGGCTGCCACGCCAATGCTTACTGTAACTCTTGCATTAAAAGAAAAATGCAGTTTTTCAAGATGATCGCGTATGTGCTCCGCGAGGGTTACGGCATCAAAAAAAGTGGAGGAGGGTAAAACCACAACAAATTCTTCTCCGCCCCAGCGTCCCGGCACGTCAGTTGCGCGTATGTCTGTACACAGCAACCTGCCAACCCCTCGCAGCACCTCATCGCCAGCAATGTGGCCGAACTGGTCGTTGATACGCTTGAAGTTGTCCAGATCCAGCATCAACAGCGTAACCGGATGCCCATAGCGGTGCATGCGCGCCATCTCTTGCTGCAAAATCTCTTCAATGCGTACACGGTTCCAGCAGCCGGTCAGTCTGTCCAGCAGGGCCGCCTTACGCAAGGCCGCATCTGAGCGCTCCTTTGCCATGAGCGCAAAGCCGTTTGATACCATGATCAAAGAAATAAATGTGACAATGTACAGTGTTACCTGCGCCGGTGTGGTCAGAAAAATGCTCATTACCTCACTGGGGGCAATAATGGCTACACAGAATTTCCACGCAAGCGAGAGGATTGATAGCCCAATGCCAAATACCATCAGGTTGCGCCCACGCACAGAGAATTCAAACTTGTAGCTCAGCAGTGCCTTTTGCACCAGAAAACCCTGAACAGCCAGCATTGCATTGACCAACAGAACGCGAAAGACCACAGAATTAAAGGAAATCAGAACACCAACCGTTGTGACCAGGGGAGGCCCCCAAAATAGAAATCTGTTTCGCGGATGTATGCCAAGAAAAATATGAACAGCATAGTAAAAAATTGCATAGGAAATAGAAAAAAAAGTGTTTGCGCACACAACAGATAAAAAATCTGGAATATTTCCACGCAGGGTAAAGAGAATATAACTTGTAGCATGAATGCAAAGGGCCAGACCCCATTCGCGTAGTCCATCGCCTGCATGGCGTTCAGAAGCCGCAAGCGTAGATACTGCAAGGGTAATGCAACCTGCAACCAACATTACAAATATTGTTGGAATGTGTAATTCCACACTAGCTCCCAATTTACCAGGTCACATGCATGTGATGCATCTTGTGTATAAGGTATTATAGAAATTGAAATAGATCTGCTGTCAAATTATATAATATTTTTGCGAACGGCAATAAGATTACTTGATTGTATAAACAATTATTAATAGCTTTTTTTACTCTGCGTGAGCATACTGATGCCATTCTGACAGTGTGCAATTTCAGCGCGTAAACCAAGAGCGGAACTCCTAAATGGGGTTCCGCTCTTGGTTTACGCGCTGATGCCGCAGTGCTTCAGTCGAGGGTGAACATAGACTTGAAGTCTATCTTTTCTTGCCACTCTGGCTGGTTGCGCTTGTCAAAAATCATGTCACCAAGCACAAGAAAGTCCATTTCTGTGCGCATAAAGCATGTATACGCATCCAGCGGCGTACAGACAATGGGTTCGCCGCGCACGTTAAAGCTGGTGTTGACGACCATGGGGCAGCCCTGCTCACGCCGGAACGTGTCTATCAGCCCCCAGTAACGGGGATTGGTGCTGCGCGAAACGCTCTGGATGCGGGCAGACCAGTCCACATGCGTGATGGCCGGGACCGTGGAGCGTTGCAGATACAGCCTGTCGTAGAGCGGCAGCTCACGTACGTTTTCCGGCAATTGCGTGCGGTGCTTCTGCGCCACAGGAGCGCACACCAGCATGTAGGGGGACTTGGCGTCAAGATCAAACCATTCGGCGCAGTATTCTTCAAGCACAGAAGGCGCAAAAGGGCGGAATCCCTCGCGAAACTTGATCTTGAGGTTCAGCTTTTTTTGCATTTCGGGCCTTCTGGGGTCGCCCAGAATTGATCTGTCGCCCAGGGCGCGAGGGCCATATTCCATGCGGCCCTGAAACCAGCCAACCACAGAGCCGTCTGCCAGGTGCTGGGCTACTGTGGAGTACAGTTCTTCGAGGTTGGTGTATTCGGTATAGGGCGCGTCAAAACGGCGCGCAACCCGCAGAATGTCGTTGCGCGAAAACTCCGGCCCAAGATAGGATCCCTGCATGGCATCAATGCCGTTGGGGGATGGACGCTCGTTGCCGCCCCAGATATGCCAGGCAGCCTGCGCAGCGCCCAGTGCCCCGCCAGAGTCGCCGGAGGCGGGCTGAATCCATACATTCTTGAAGATGCCGCTGCGTATCAGCAGGCCATTGGCAACGCAATTCAGGGCCACGCCGCCCGCCATGACCAGATTGTCGCAGCCGGTCAGCTCGCGGGCTGTGTGGGCCAGCTTGAGCACGATGTCTTCCGTCACCTGCTGGATAGCCAGCGCCAGGGCCATGTATTCCTGACAGATTTCGCTCTCCGCATCGCGAGGGGGAATACCCAGCAGCCTTTCCCACTTGTCGCGCTTGTACATGCGCAGGCCAGTGGCATAGTCAAAGTATTCCATATTCAGCAGTAGGGAGCCGTCTTCGCGAATGTCCACAAGGCTGTCGCAGATGGCTTTTTTGAGCCTGCCTACAAGCTCCATGTCGCCATCGCCGTACGGAGCAAGCCCCATGAGCTTGTATTCGCCCGAATTGACCTTGAAGCCGCAGTACGCGGTAAAAGCCGTGTAGAGCAGGCCCAGCGAGTGGGGGAACTGCTGCTCTTTAAGGATGCGGATGCTGGCGTTCTCGCCAAGGCCAATGGTGGTGGTTGCCCATTCGCCAACGCCATCAATGGTCAGGATGGCGGCCCTGTCAAAGGGCGAAGGATAAAAGGCGCTGGCAGCGTGCGAAAGATGGTGCTCAGGAAAAAGCATTTTGGGCGAGCCGGGGCCGAGCTTGGCGATGGCCTCGCGCAGCATGGAGCGCATGAACAGCTTTTCCTTGATCCAGACGGGGATTGCGGAAAGAAAGCTGCGCAGGCCAGCCGGGGCAAAGCCGTTGTAGGTTTCAAGCAGGCGCTCGAACTTGAGGTAGGGCTTGTCGTAAAAAGCCACTGCCTCAAGATCGGCAATATTCAGGCCGCCCTCGCGCAGCACGTAGGCAGCTGCGTGGCTGGGAAATCCGGAATCGTGTTTGATGCGTGAAAAGCGCTCTTCGTGAGCGGCTGCCACAATTTTACCGTCCACCAGCAGCACGGCTGCGGAGTCGTGATAATAGGCAGAAATGCCAAGAATGGCTCTGGGCATGAAGGCTCCCATGTGTCGTTGGCGCTGGGTGCGCCTGACCAGATGCTGTTAAAAAACAGAGTAAATAAAGGGCGCTATGGCCGAGCCGCTGGTCATCACTACAAGCACGCCAAACAGCAGCAGAACGAGCACAAGGGGAAGCAGCCAGAATTTTTTGCGCTGCATAAAAAATTGCAGCAGGTCTTTAAGAAAATCCATTGGTATCTCCTGAAAGAACAAATCCTAAAAAGGATGTTCCAGATCTTTTGCTTCAAAGGTATGGTCGCGCGAAACAAAGGTGGAATCCGTGCTCTTTTTCCAGCCTTTGCGGCGCATGGGGTCATGCCCGAAAAGGCGCATGACAAGCGCCAGCGGGGTCACCACAACAAAAAATATGACGCTCAGCAGCAAACGCGACATGACGGAGCCAAGCAGCAGGGAAAGGCCCAGCCAGATCTTTGCCAGGGGCGAGTACAAGCGGGGCCAGACCATGCCCGCCAGCAGCAGCCCCAGAGCAAGGGGCAACAGGGTGAGCGACCGGGTGAACATGACAGCCAACAGACATATCAATGTCATGGCCATAGCGGTATCGGCGCATTCCTTGTTGCTCACGGCAGCAGGAAAAAAGCCGAAATGTAGTTTGCGGTGTTGCATCAGTTTCCTCTTGCAGCGGGGGATGATTGCAGGGCGGCCCGCACGTACGGCTCAAGAATGTCTGCGGCAACAGCGTTGCCAAAGGCATTCCAGTGCTTGTCGCAACTGAAATACAGGTCGGGGTATTTGACGCCGCGTGCAAGCATGGCAGGCATCAAGTCCACATAAGTCGCGCCGGTGCGCCCGGCCAGTTCGCGCAGCTTGCGGGCAAGGGGCGGCTCCTTGCCGTCATAGTGTTCAAAATCCTGATAGGCAGGGATGGTGAACAGAATAACCTTGCGGTTCCCCGCTTCGGCCACAAGCTGCTCCAGTGAATAGCGCATGATGTTCCATTCGTTCTCGGGCACAGAATAGTACATGGAGCCGCCCGAAGGATCACCGGTATTTTCAGGTGTCCAGCGGGGGACAAGCTTCATGTTTTCGATCTTGAAATCATTCAGATAAATAGCAACCCGGTACAGGCAGCTCCATTCCAGCAGGGAGAGTTTGAAGCTCTTGACCAAGGCCTGAACCTTAGTCGGCTGGGGCAGCTTCTTAACCGGGTAAAAAAGCTTGTAATCAGGATAATCGCCAACCAGATATGGGCGGTAATCGTCCGTGTCCTGAGTGTAGTAGAAATCCAGGCTGTTATCTTCAAAATCATTGCGGGGCAGAATACCCAGCAGAACAACATCATGCCTGAACTGTTTAACCATATGCTTGTATTGCAGCCATTCCTGAATGGTGCCAAAACCGCCGGAAGTGCCAAAATTGAGCACTTCCTTGCCGGTCGAAGCCTCAAGCAGGTTGGAGAGCCTGTCTTCCGAGCTGTTGCCCCATCCTTCAATAAAAGAATCGCCTAGAATAACAACGCGCGGCTGGTCTGCATCCATGGTGCGCTCCTTGTCGCGCATGCCAAGGGCATTGGAAGCGTACTGGGCCGTGAAGCAGGCCTTTTTGTGCAAATATGTGGATGAAGGGTGGTGCCATACGCCAAAATGCTCGTCGCTGAACGTCCAGAACTTGCTGTTAACGTTCACCAGACTGTAAGACGGCATCTGAATGTTTGTGTTTATATACTTGATGTAGAAATAGGATGCCACCTCAAGCATGGCTATCAGCATAAACAGAAAAATCAGGAATCTTTTTAGCATAAAGGAGTGGTTGAAAGAAAGTTTCGGGGTTCAGGCGTGGGGGCTTCCTCACCGAGGGAGCACCTGAACGGGAAGGCCAAAGCGTAAGCATAATCAAGTAGACCATATATGCCTGCTTTGCCAATTTTTCAAGCATGGTTTTGTGAGGGCAGAAACTCTATATCCCCATAAGGTACGGCCTGCGGCACCTCACTATGTAATCAGAATTGAAAATAACCGCACAAAAAACCTTTTTTGCAGGATTTTGTGCGGTTATTCAATTTTATGCAGGTGTGAACAGCTGGAGTTTTTGTCTGGCTATCTGATTTCACGTGTGGTGTGGAATGTTATCTGCGGCCATTCTTCAATAATCCGCGAGAGCCGCCATTCGTTACTGGAAAGGATGGCAAGGCAGTCGTCGCCGTCGTAGGCGAGGTTCGACTGCTGGTCGGATTTAAAGGACTCCAGCGCCGCCCTGTCATTGGAGGTTATCCAGCGCGCGGCAGAAATGGGGCAGGGCTCGTACAGGGCAATAACACCGTATTCGGCCTTGAGCCGGGCAATGATAACGTCAAACTGCAACACGCCCACTGCGCCAAGAATATGCGAGCTGTCAGTGATCGGGCGAAAAACCTGGATGGCCCCTTCTTCCGCAAGCTGTTTCAGCCCTTTGGCAAGCTGCTTGGAGCGCATGGGGTCAGCCAGCTGCACACGGCGAAAATGCTCGGGCGAAAAGTTGGGAATACCCGTAAACTTGAGCGGCTCCGAGGTTGTGAGCGTGTCACCGATTTTCAGGGTACCGTGGTTATGCAAACCGATAATGTCGCCGGGCCATGCATCTTCAACGCCTTCGCGGTCTTGCGCCATAAAGGTGATTGCCCGCGAAAGCTGCACCTCTTTGCCGATGCGATGGTGCTTGACCTTCATGCCGCGCTCGAACCTGCCGGAACAGATGCGCATAAAGGCAATTCTGTCACGGTGGGCGGGGTCCATGTTTGCCTGAATCTTGAAAACAACGCCGGAAAAATCTTCTTCAAGCGGATTGACCACACGTTCGCCCGTGGCGCATTCCGCCACGCGGGGGATGGGGCCGGGCGCAAGACGCACAAGGGTGTCGAGCAGTTCCTGAACGCCGAAATTGTTGACCGCGCTGCCAAAAAATACCGGGGTCTGCTTGCCCTTGAGGTACAGTTCCTTGTCAAAAGGAAAGCCCGCGCCTTCCAGCAGATCAATTTCCGTTCGCAGTTGCTCGGCGGCGTCTTCACCAATCAGTTCGGCAAGTTGCGGATCGTTCAATCCGTTGATGACCAGAGCTTCCTTGGGGCGGGAGGTTTTTTTGCCGTCCTCCGCAAAAAAGCGGATGGCCTGCCGCTCAATGTCGTACACGCCCTGGAAGCTCTTGCCCATGCCAATGGGCCAGGTCATGGGCGCGGCCTGAATGCCCAGGGTCTGCTCAATATCGCTCAAGAGGTCAAAGGCATCGCGGCCTTCGCGGTCAAGCTTGTTGATAAAGGTCAGAATGGGCGTGTCGCGCATGCGGCACACTTCCATGAGCTTGCGGGTCTGCGTTTCAACGCCTTTGACCGAGTCAATGACCATGAGGGCGGAGTCCACAGCCGTGAGCACGCGGTAGGTGTCTTCTGAAAAGTCCTGGTGACCGGGCGTATCAAGCAGATTTATGATATGGTCGGCGTAGGTGAACTTCATCACTGATGATGAAACAGAAATACCGCGCTCGCGTTCAACTTCCATCCAGTCAGATGTGGCATGGCGCTGGGCCTTCTTGGCTTTGACCGCGCCCGCCATCTGGATGGCCCCGCCGAACAGCAGCAGCTTTTCCGTGAGGGTTGTCTTGCCTGCGTCAGGGTGGGAAATAATGCCGAAAGTGCGGCGTCTGAGCGCTTCGCGACTCATGGCCGAAGATATGTTTGTTTGCATAAGTCTGCCTGGAATTCAGAGGTCAGGAGTGTGCCGGGGGGTCAGAATCCGGCTACATAGCGGCGCAAAGGTCTGCCGCATAATAAGAGCTGGCTGGTTGCGCGGGCTTGGGCAAAAAAGCAGCACGGCGAATGCCGTGCGTTTGCGTTGCGCTGCAACCATCCGCATCCACACCGCGAGGACAAAACCTCACGAAACACAGCGTGGGCCGTTCATTTGCCAAAACGACAATTTAACCACTTACTTTAAGGCAGTCAAACAGTTTACATGGGGTGACTGCTTGAATTGCAGATGCCCGGCTGCAGTGTGAGCCGCAGGTTCAGCAGGTTACAAACCTGTGAAGGATGTTGCGCCAACACCGTATGCTGGACTTTCTGGCACTTATTGATGGATGTTCAGCCCACACGCAACATGGCAACAAGGTCGCGCAGCCTGTCCCTGATGCTCATAAAGGCTTTGACCACATCCGGATCAAACTGGCTGCCAGTACCTTTTATTATTTCACGGCAGGCCTCGTCAAAGCTCTTGGCCTGGCGGTATGGGCGGGATTGCAGCATGGCAGAAAGACTATCCGCAACAGTGATGATGCGTGCGCCCAGGGGAATATGCCCGCCTTTAAGCCCCTGCGGGTAACCGTTGCCGTCAAAACGTTCGTGGTGGGCGCGTACCATATCCACAATGCCGCAATCCCGCAGGCAGGCTATGGGAGCAAGGATGTCGGCCCCCATGTCTGGATGCTTGCGGATCGCCAGCCATTCCTTGGGAGCAAGAGCGGATGTTTTGGCCAGAATGTCGTCAGGAACGCCAATTTTGCCAAGGTCATGCAGGTGCCCGGCCACATGGATTATGTCGGCAACCTGGTGCCCCAGACCCATTGCAAGGGCCAAAGACTGCGAGATGATGGCAACTTCTTCTGAATGGGCGAGGGTATAGGTATCCTTGGCGTCTATGGCTTTGCCGAGTGATTCCGCAAGCTGGTGGATGATTTCTGTCACAGCAGAGCTGCAAGGAACGAGTTTTTCGTGGCGGGTGGCACATTCGGCAAGGTTAAGGCGGGAATGACACAACATTACGTATCCTT